>Ga0247724_1000010_pt1 | contig 103736 bp, 85 predicted proteins | sample OKSTACKMC2E_FD_182776 | JGI IMG/M metagenome (GOLD analysis project Ga0247724, IMG submission 182776) | Subsurface sediment microbial communities from gas well in Oklahoma, United States - OK STACK MC-2-E | ecosystem: Environmental > Terrestrial > Deep subsurface > Rock core/Sediment | place... | reverse complement strand
TTTTCTTGTTATTCTCCGGCACTGAAACGTTTCAGGGATGTTGAGATGAATTCAGTCACAACGAGATTGCTGCAGCGCATCCCGGTACAAAATGTACTGGGAGAAAACGCTTTATGGCATCCGCTGTTGCAACGCTTTTACTGGGTGGATATTGAAGCTGGGATGCTGCACTGGTTAAGTGCAGATCTGCGTCAGGCGCGCCAGCTGGCGCTGCCGGAACGGATCGGCAGTTTTGGTGTGCTGGATGTCGCCGCGGGCGCGCCTTATCAGTTGGTGCTGGCGTTAGAAAGTGGTTTTGCGCTGTTTCACCCTCATACCGGCGCCTTGCGTTGGTTAGCTAAACCGGAGTGCCACATACGCGGAAACCGGTTTAACGACGGCCGCACTGACCGTCAGGGCCGGTTTTGGGCCGGCACTATGGTCGAAACCCCGTTGCAGCCCGCTCAGGCCGGCGCTTTGTATCAACTCAACCGCAATGGTGAGGCGGTGTGTCATTTACGCCACATTCAGATCTCCAATGGCCTGTGCTGGAGCCTCGATGGCCGGCGCATGTATCACGCCGATTCGCCCCGTCATCAGATTTGGCAATATGAATTTGGCGCCGAACCTGCGTCGCTGAGTCAGCCGCGTTTGTTTGCCGAATTTGCTGACAATGCCTCACCGGATGGTGCCACAGTGGATGCCGAAGACCACGTCTGGACGGCGCTGTGGGGCACCAGCACTGTAGTGCGGCTCAATCCGCAGGGACAAGTTTGTCTGACGCTGACCTTGCCGGTGTCGCAGCCTTCCAGCGTCGCGCTTGGCGGTGAACATGGCGATTTATTATTTGTCACCACGTCCCGGCTCGGCCTCAATGCCCGGCAACTGGCAGAACAGCCAGCCGCCGGCGATGTATTTATCTATCAGTTATCCCAGCCACTGGCGGTGGCAGAATCTCTCTGTCATTTAGAGCCAGATTGGTTAGCGGAACCGGTTTGCCACGACATGCCGGTGTTATAACGCGGCGCTAAGCCGGGCCAGCCTTTGCCTTCATCTGAGCGACTGCTGCCGGTGGGTAACAGCTGGCAGGCGTCGGTTTTTTGTTTCAGCTGACAATCGAGCATCGCTAACACCATATGTTGATTGACCCGGTTGATCTGCTGAACATCCCAGGCCGGTTCGGCATAATGACCATAATCGCCTTCACTGCCACGCGCCGCTACAGGCGCCGGATGCGCCGCAATATTGTGACGGGCGCCATGATAAGTCAGCAGATAACGCGCCTTACTGCCGCTGTGCTGAAATAACTCGGTGATGCCCTGATAGCCGGAAATGTCGTCCTGATCGCCGGCGACATACAACAGTGGGGTCTGGATTTTTGCCAGCGACTGCGGCTCAAACAGCTGATACTGACCACCCCAGGGCGCAAATAAAATACCGGCTTGCCAGCGTGGATCTGCCTTCGCCTGGCCGGCATTGCAGCTGTTGAGCTGCGTGCGCAGCGCTTCGATTTGCGCCGGTTGCGACGCGCCGGTCAGTTGTTTGACCATCGCTTGCGGAAATTGATAACAGGCACCCAAAGTGCTGAGCGCACCGAAGCCCCCCATCGAATAACCAATCAGGCCGGCTTTATCCGGGTTGGTCAGCGCTGCCAACGGGCTTTGCGCCGACATCAGGTAGTTTAACGTGGCCTGCTGGTCGCGGGCCCGGTGATATAAAGTACTGAAAAATCCGGCAAAAGGTGCTTTGGCAAAGTCGATTTCTGCATTGGTGGAATCGGTGTGGTCAATGCCGGCAACGATATAACCGTGACTGGCCAAATGCTCGGCCAGATAAAACATCAGGCTGCGATAACCGGTGTAACCATGTGAAATCACCACGACAGGTAGCTTCCCTGTGCCGCTGGCTGATGCCGCATCACGAAACGCGCTGCCGGCGATACTAAAGCTTTTGCCACTGCGGGTTTGATTTTGATATTCCGCCTGTTGCGCCTGACCGGCGCTGGCCGGATACCACAGTTCTAAGGTCAAAGGTCTGCTGTAAGTCTGACCGGTACTGATCTGCAAACTAGCCGGCACCTCAATCTTTACTGTTCTGACGCCGACCTGAAACTTGCCGGGCTGGCTCAGTGCCGGTGCGGCATCAGCCGGAATGGGCTGATATAACTGTTCCGCGGCTTGTAATGCGGAACTGCCAAGTAAACTGCACAACAAGGCAAACCGGATAGACACTGACAACATAACAACTCCTGTTATTTGATTGATACCGGGCCGCAGACCGCAGCGCTGAACGTGTTAAAAGTGGTTCTAACTGAACACCTGCACAGTCAGGCCGGTACCGGCCTGACAGACATAAACATCTGCTGTTAAACCAAAACGCGCCTGATAATGCGCCGCTACGGCTTGCTCCACCAGCGCCACGTCCTGCTCTGCACAGAGGCAGATAATTGCGCCGCCAAAACCACCGCCGGTCATCCGCACCGCGCCATTAGCCCCAAGTGCTGCCTGACAAATCTCAACCAGTCCGTCAGTCGCCGGCACTGTCACTTCAAAATCATCGCGCAGCGACTGATGCGAAGCCTGCATTAACTGGCGCAATTGCGCCATATCGCTGTTTTGCAGCGCATCGACTGTGGCCAGCACCCGGGCATTTTCGCTGATGACATGGTGCGCCCGTTTAAACTGCTGCGCTGTCATGGCGTTTTGATGTTGCAGCAACAGGTCCATCGTTGCATCGCGCAACGTCGCCACTTTCATGATCGCGGCCGCTTGTTCACAGTCCTGCCGCCGGCCATTGTATTCACTATCGACCAGCTTGCGCGGGTAGTTTGAGTTCACAATCACCAGCGCCAAATCTGCCGGGATAGGCACTGCCCGTGTCGCCAGCGTCTCACAGTCGAGCAGTAGCGCATGACCGGCCGTCGCCTGGGCAGAAATCATCTGATCCATAATGCCGCACTGGCAATTCATAAACTGGTTTTCCGCCTGCTGGCCAAACAGCGCAATTTGCGCCGGTGTTAATGCCAGCCCGGATAACTGATTAAAAGCGCCGCCGATAGCCACTTCCAGCGCAGCGGACGACGATAGTCCGGCACCTTGCGGCACGTCGCTGTCGATCAGCAGGTCGGCACCGCACAAAGTAAAACCGGCTTGTTGCAGCACATAAGCCATCGCGCGAATGTAATTACCCCATTGCGACGGACCCGGCTCAATAGGCGCTTGCAGCGAAAAACTGTCGGACTCACCGGGATAATTTTGCGAATGCACCACAATCTGCTGGTCTGTGCGGGCGCGGAACAGCACCTGGGTGCGAAAATTTAATGCAGCCGGAAATACATAGCCAAGGTTGTAGTCGGTGAATTCACCAATCAGGTTGACCCGGCCCGGCGCACTGGCCAGACCGTCCGGTTTATGGGCGTAAATTTGTTGAAATGTAGCGATGAATGTTTGGCTCATAAAGGGGACTGTTCCTAAAAGCTGCGGGTGGCAGGGACATTACGCAGGATGGCTGCGGCGGTTTCCGGCGTCAGATCGCGCTGGCTTTCCGCCATCATCTCGTAGCCGACCATATGTTTTTTCACTGTTGCTGAACGCAGCAACGGCGGATAAAAGTGGGCGTGCAGGCGCCAGTGTGGCTGAGGCTCACCATCGGCCGGCGCATTGTGCCAGCCCATTGAATACGGAAAGCTGCACTGGAACACGTTGTCATACCGGCTGGTCAGCTCTTTTAAGATCTGCGCCAACGTTTCCACCTGCGCCGGGTTTAGCACATCAATATGCTGCACATCGTCTTTGCACAGCAGCAGGGTTTCAAAAGGCCAGGCCGCCCAATATGGCACCACCACCAGCCAGTGTGCGTTCTGACAAACAATACGCTCTGGTTGCTGCTGTTCCCTGACGGCATAGTCGGCCAGCAAAGCACCGCCATGACTCGCCAGATAAGCCGCCTGATGCTGGTCTTCCAGCTCAATCTCGGTCGATAAATGCTGGTGTGCCCAAATCTGACCATGCGGATGGGGCTGCGAGCAGCCCATGATGGCGCCTTTATTTTCAAAAATATGTACACAGGCAAAGCGCTGGCGCAGCTCGCGATAATGCTGCTGCCAGGTCTGCACCACTGCAACCAGCGCCGGAACCGACATTTCTGGCAGCGTCAGATGGTGCTCAGGTGAAAAACACACCACGCGGCATTCGCCGTCGGTGACCTGGTGCTGAAACAGCGGATCTGCAGGTTCCGCAGCTTGGCTGGCCGCCGGTATCAGCGCGCCGAAGTCGTTGGCAAACACATGCGTGGTGTCATACACCGGATTAATTTCGCCATTGGCTCTGGTATTGCCGGGGCACAATGGGCAATTGGCGTCAAAAGCTGGTAGCTGGTCTGCGCTAGCGGCTTCAGTGGCACCGAGCCATGGCCTGTTGTTGCGGTGTGGTGATACCAGTACCCAGCGGCCGGTTAACGGGTTCTTTCGCCGGTGCGGCTTGTCAAATTCTGTCATCGGAAGGCTCCAGACCTTGAGGATATTGGGTTTGCCAGCGCCAGCTGTCTTGCGCCATGCGTTGCAGGTCGTAACGGGTCTGCCAACCCAGTTGTTGCAAGGCTTTGGTCGCGTCGGCATAACTGGCGGCGATGTCGCCGGGGCGACGGGCGCTGAATTGATAAGGGATATCTTTACCGGCTGCGGCGCTAAAAGCAGCGATAAGCTGCAGCACAGAATCTCCTTTGCCGGTGCCGAGATTAAACACCTGGTAACCAGTTTGTGTGGCGAGGCGCTGATATGCCGCAACATGGCCTTCGGCCAAATCCATCACGTGGATATAGTCACGCACGCCGGTGCCGTCCGGTGTTGGATAATCATCACCAAAAATGCTGACAAAAGGCCGGCGGCCAACGGCAGTCTGCGCCACATAAGGCATCAGGTTATTCGGAATACCGCGCGGGTCTTCGCCAATCAGACCACTGGGGTGCGCGCCGGCCGGATTAAAGTACCTGAGCGCAATAGCTAAAAAGCCGGATTGTGCCTGACACTGGTCCTGCAGCATTTGCTCGGCCATCACTTTGGTCCAGCCATAAGGGTTGGTGGCACTGAGCGGATGCTGTTCGGTCAGCGGTAGAAACTGCGGGTCGCCATACACAGTGGCAGAGGAGCTGAAAATCAGTCGCTGACAACCTGCTTGTTGCATTTTTTGCAACAGGTTGAGTGTGCCTGCGACGTTGTTCTGATAGTACCGCAGCGGTTGCTGTACGGATTCGCCCACTGCTTTTAATGCCGCAAAATGAAACACTGCTTCAGGCTGATATTGGGCAAAAGCTTGCTGCAATGCCGTGTTATCCAGTAAATCAGCCTCAACAAAATCAAAGCGTTGGCCGCAGATTTTCTCCAGCTGATCCAGCACCCGCCGGCTGCTGTTACTCAGATTGTCATAAATCACCGGCGTGAAACCCGCCTGATGTAACGCAATACAGCAGTGGCTACCGATATAACCCAGCCCGCCGGTTACCAGAATTCGCATCTGACACATCTCTTAAAAACACTTTAAAAGATTATATGTATTATAAATACTATATATCAATAGCGGCTGGCAGATTTGTCATTTGCAGCTCTGTCTGGCTGACCCTGTACTTTGTTCCTGTGAGTTATCCACTGTCTCGTGTTGTAGTGTGGCTGTCTCGCCTTGTCGAATCTGTCTATCTCTGTCTTCTGTCACCGCTTTAAGGTACCGCCTGTGGCAACAGCCCGCAGTCGGTTTGCCACCACAACAAAAGCAAAAAACACACAGACAGGGGTAGAACATGTTCAAACGTAACGCACTTTCGCTTGCGGTGGCGCTGGCGTGCGCATTTCCGGCTATGGCGCAGGACACAGCTGCCGATAGCGCTCAGACCAAAACTGGCAGCAATACTGCGGCAGCAAAAAACAGCAGCAATGACGTCGCGCTGGAAGTGATTTCAGTCACGGCCACCAAACGCAAAACCAAACTGATGGAAACGCCGGTGGCGATTTCGGCCATCAGCGACACCCAGCTGCAGCAGCATGGTGTCAATAATGTGGTGGATATCGCTGATTTAGTACCGGGGCTGGATATCTCGGTTGCCTCCGAGCAGGCTGCGCCGGTGATCACGATGCGTGGCATCCGCTCGACCAATATTACCGAGCTTGGTGACCCGGCAGTTGGTGTGCATCTGGATGGGATCTATTCGCCACGGATGCAGGGCGCGCTGGCGCTGATGTATGACGTCGAGCGGGTCGAAGCCTTGCGCGGCCCGCAAGGCACGCTGTTTGGCCGCAATTCGACGGTGGGTAGCATCAATGTGCTGTCGGCCAAACCGGAAATTGGCAGCACTTATGGCAACGCCAATACTGAACTTGGGAAATTTAATGCCAAAAGCTTTGGTGGCATGTTCAACCTGGGGTTAACTGATGATTTTGCCGTGCGTTTTTCCGGCAAAACCCTTAAACGTGATTCTTATGTTGAAGGCTACTGGGATCCGAACCAGTATGACACCCGTTATTTGCCGGCTGGTGTGCTGGATGGCGAAGTCATCGCCGAAAATTCCTATTCAGGCGTCGGTCAGACCTTAACCCAACGCGAAAACTGGTGGATAGATGCCGCTGGCACTAACCCGAATGCACAAAAAGTGCGGGCCTTAACACCGGCCAACAAAAGCGATTTTTACAACAACGCTAACGAGCATTCGTTCCGCGTCAGTACCTTATGGCAGCCGTCAGCCGGTCGTTTCACGAACCATACCGTATTCCAGTATTACAAAAATGACAGTGCCGGCTCGGTTGATATGGTGAACTGCGACAAATTACGTGGCAGACCAGCGGCACTGGGCGGCGACTGCGCCAGCTTTTTACCCAGCGACAACACGTATCAGGCCGTGGTGAACGTGCCGGGCAAACTGGAGCTGGACATCACTTACCTGCGCAACACGCTGAACTACGAATTGACCGACGAACTGAACCTGGTCTGGCTGGCCGGTTATGAAGATATGCAGCGCCAGTCGGCACAGGATACTGAGGTTGGGCTGGACGTCTGGGACGGCGCGATGTTTTTCCTCGACGGCACCGGTGCGCGCTCTTATTCCACCGAGCTGCAGCTGCAGTCGGATGAGCGCGGTGATTTAGTCTGGATCGCCGGGGTGAACCTGTTCCATGAAAAAACCGTCACCTTCGGCTATTACGATAACCCGATGGACGACAAAGCCTTTTGGGACCAGCCGGATCGCTCGACCGACGCACTGGCCGCTTTTGGTCAGGCCACTTACAACCTGACTCCGGTCACGCACCTGACGCTGGGTTATCGTTTCAGTGACGAAACCAAACAAGACAAAGGCGGCCGCACGCTGCGCTGCTCCAATGCCGACGGCTGTGCACCGGGCTGGTTTAACCGCACGCTGTTGTCCGGCCTGCCAACCAATGCCTTTGAAGATCCGGCCATTTATAAATCGTCTTTTGCCAATGACAACAAAGGCAGCTGGCGTAACCACGATTTCCGCCTTGGTCTGGATTACGACCTGAGCGCTGACACCATGTTATACGGCTATGTCGCGTCCGGTTTTAAAGCCGGTGGTATCGGTGATGTGTTTGAAGTGGTCAACGACAGAACCGGCCAGAAGCAGCGCTTTGAAACCCAGTTTGACCCGGAACAAGTGCTGACCTACGAGCTGGGTGCCAAAACTAGTCTGCTGGATAACTCGCTGAATTTACAGGCTGTATTCTTTTATACCGACTACACCGACATGCAATATGCTTCTGTTGGTTCCATCGGCAACGTGGAGCGGCTGGCAGCGGTGGAAAACCCGGATGGCAGCCCGGTCTTGGGGCCTGACGGCAAGCCGGTGCTGGATTATCGCAATATGCCGGTGATCGCCTATTACACGCAAAACGTGCCGGCTTCGACCATCAAAGGTATTGAACTGGAGTTTGACTGGAAACCGTACCCCAGTGGCCGCATCAACGGTTATGTCACCTGGACTGACGCCCGTATCACTGAAGACTGGATCACCAAGTGGGATTATGACCCGGAGTATCTGTTTAAGTTGTCGTATGAGCAGTCGATGGACCCGAATAACAGTCTGCTGAGCACCAACCTCAAAGGCAATCAGCTGGCGATGGTGCCGGAAATCACCGCCAACTTAAGTTACACCCACAGTGTGGATTTGGGCCGCTTCGGCTTTATCCACGGCTGGTTTAACCTGAGCTGGAAAGACAAATCCTACAACACCATCTGGAACGTCGATCGCCACCTGGACGACATGAAGTTTGCAGTGTCGGCAGATGCGACGCGTTATATCGATGACCGTCGTGATGCTTATACCTCGGCCAATGCCTCGCTGAAATACGAGCCGGTGGGTCATGCCTGGTATGCCGAAGTGTTTATCAGCAATGCCACCGACGAATTGGTGCAGCACTGGAGTAACACCGGCAAAGGCTTCCCGAAAGGCAGCTTTGGCATGCCGCGTTATTACGGCGTGCGGGCCGGTTTTAACTTCTGACACAGGTCATTGCTGACGCTTGCCGTGTTTGAAACTGACCACTTCTAAAGCTGACTGTCCTGGCTTTTAACCGCTCAGTCCGGAGGAACTACACCGGATGAGCGGTTTCTTTTCCACTGCCAGCGATGGATGTGGTGATCACCAAGGATTTTTGTATGCGTTGTATCCCATCTCCCCGACTCTCTTTCGACACAGCCAGCCTGGTGCTGTTAGCTGTTGTCTCCACGACGGCAGTTGCTGCCGACGTTCAGGCTACTCAGGCGGCCAGCAGTATTGGCGCTGCTGCAAACGCCATCGCCCCGGCAAAAGTTGCGTGGCCTTATGTCAACACCGGCCTGCCGCGTGACCCGCAGCTGGAGCAGTTACTGGACCAAATCCTGGCGCGGATGACGTTGGGGCAAAAAGTGGCGCAGATGATCCAGCCGGAAATTGGCTATCTGTCGCTGGCGCAGATGCGCAAATATGGTTTTGGCTCTTACCTCAATGGCGGCAACACCGCGCCCTATGGCAAAAAACGTGCGCCGGTGTCGGTCTGGCTGAAATACGCCGATGAAATGTACGAAGCCTCCGTCGACGCCAGCCAGGATGGCAGCCGCATTCCGGCGATCTGGGGCACTGATGCGATGCATGGTCATAGCAATGTGTTTGGTGCGACGTTATTTCCGCACAATATTGGCCTGGGTGCGGCCCGCGACCCTGAACTGATTCATCGCATTGGCGTCGCGACGGCGAAAGAAGTGGCTGCAACCGGTATCGAATGGAGCTTTGCGCCCACTGTCGCCGTGGTGCGGGACGACCGCTGGGGCCGCACCTACGAAAGTTACTCCGAAGATCCGGCCATAGTGCAGGCATATGCCGGCCAGATGGTGTCTGGGCTGCAGGGCACTTTGGCGCAGGATTTTTTACAGGGCGCCGGCCGTATCGCCACCGCCAAACATTTTGTCGGTGATGGTGGCACGGAAAAAGGCGTTGATCGGGGCGATACGCTGATTGACGAGCAAGGCTTGCGTGACATTCATGCAGCCGGTTACAAAACCGCCATCGCTGCCGGCGTGCAGTCCGTGATGGTGTCCTTTAACAGCTGGAACGGCAAACGGCTGCATGGCCATCAGTATCTGCTGACCGACGTACTGAAAACACAGATGGGTTTTGATGGTTTTGTCGTCAGCGACTGGAACGGTCACACATTTGTCGAGGGCTGTGATTTAACCCAATGTGCCGGTGCTATTAATGCAGGTGTCGACGTGCTGATGGTACCGGAGCACTTTGAAGCCTTTTACCACAATACCATCCGTCAGGTGGAACAGGGCCTGATCCCACAAAGCCGGATTGACGACGCGGTGCGGCGCTTCTTACGCGCCAAAATTCGCTGGGGCCTGCTGCAACGTGGCAAGCCGTCCAGTCGTGCTGAATCACAGCAAACCGAATTCAACAGCGACGCGCACAAGGCACTGGCGCGGGAAGCGGTGCGTAAGTCACTGGTGTTGCTGAAAAATAACCAGCAACTACTGCCGCTATCGCCGAAAAGCCGCATCCTGGTGGCCGGTGATGGCGCCGACAATATCGCCAAACAAGCCGGCGGATGGAGTGTGTCCTGGCAGGGTACCGACAACAGCAACGCCGATTTCCCCAATGCCACTTCGGTGTATCAGGGCATCCGTCAGCAGGTGGAAGCTGCCGGTGGCAAAGTCGAGCTGGCGGTTGATGGCGATTACCAGCACAAGCCCGATGTAGCAGTAGTAGTCATCGGTGAAAACCCCTATGCCGAGTGGTTTGGTGATATTCAGCAGCTGGCGTATCAGCAGGGTGATAAACAAGACCTGGCCTTGCTACGCAAATTAAAACAACAAGGTATTCCGGTGGTCACGGTGTTTTTAAGTGGCCGGCCGCTATGGGTCAATCCGGAACTGAATGCCTCTGACGCTTTTGTCGCGGCCTGGTTACCGGGCTCGGAAGGTCAGGGCGTGGCTGACGTGCTGCTGCGTGACGCGAAGGGCAAAGTGCAATATGACTTCCATGGCAAACTGAGTTTCTCCTGGCCGCGCAGCGATCAACAGTTTGTACTCAATCACGGAGATACCGCCTACGACCCTTTGTTTGCCTATGGCTATGGGTTAACCTACCTTGACCGCAACGAACTGCCGCTATTGCCTGAACATAGCGCGGCCACGGCCACGCAGCAGCAAAACACTGACGGACAAATCCCGTTGTTTTTGCGCAATCTGGCTCCGGGTCTGGCCTTTGCCCTGACCGACAGCAGCGGCAGTGCCGTGACGGTGACGACACCATTTGGTGTCAGTACTGATGGCAAAAGCCTGACGATGCAGTCAGTTAATTTGTCCTATCAGGAAGATGCGCGGCAATTACGCTGGGACGCGGCGCAAAGCGCCAAAGCCAGCCTGCGTTTTCGTAAAGCTGCAGCCGCCAAAGATTATGTTGCTGCAAAAGTGCTGCGTTTAAATATACGGCTGGACCAGCAGGTGCCGGCCAATCTGCAGCTGGCAGTGCTGTGTGATGCTGCAGGTCTTTGTCAGCGCCAGTTGAGCCTGAGTGAGACGCTGGCGACGTTCAACCCGGGTGTCTGGCAGCTGCTCGAAGTGGCCCTGGATTGTGCGGAACAGCCTGCGCTCACCCAGCAGTTACAGGATGCGGTGGTGTTCAGCGCCAGCGGCCGTCTGAGTCTGGCGGTCGCGGACGTGGTGCTTGCTGATAACAATGTTGCGGCTGATGCCAAAGTGATCAAACTGGGCTGCGCTCCGGCGCAGGCGCGACTTCAACCGGCCGCCTTAAAACCGACAGCGTTTTGGTCGCGGCCGCCGGCACGCTGACGCCGGATAATCTAGAGTTTGGAACCGGCGGCGTACCTCGCTGCCGCTTTATCCCGGGGTTTCATTTTGGTTAAAACCTTCACACGCAATCAGTTATTCTGGCTCTGCCAATGCGGTGGCTGGGCCGTATACGCCGTGCTGACCGAGCTGATGATTAAAATTCCCAGCCAGGAACCCTGGTCGGTGAATTTGCCGCATCTGCTGCTGGATACCTGCTTTGGTTTCGGTGTGACGCTGCTGCTGCGCAGCTATTACAAGCGCTTCAGCCAGCAGCCTACCCGGCTGAAAATCTACTCGCATCTGGCTGTGTTGCTGCTCGGCTGCCTGGTCTGGACCCAGTGGAAGTGGCTGACGTTACAATGGTTGTATGGGCAAGTCTGGCAGCCGATGACCTGGTTTGATGTTGGTACCTGGCACTCGGCGTCTTTAACGATTCTGCTGACCTGGACCGCATTATATTTCGCCTACAAAGCGACTTTTGAGACCATGGAGCAGCGGCAAAAAGCGGCCGAAGCGCTGGATCTTGCGAAAGAAGCACAGCTGAAAATGCTGCGTTATCAGCTCAATCCGCATTTTATGTTCAACAGCATCAACGCGATTTGCACATTGATTTTGCGGCAGGACAATCAGCACGCGGTATCGATGCTGGAAAAACTCTGTGATTTACTACGTTACAGCCTCTATACCGACCCGCTCGCCAAGGTCACAGTGGCGGAAGAAATCGACATTCTGCAAACCTATTTCGCCGTGGAGCAGTGTCGGTTTCGCGATAAACTGACAGTCACTATCAGTGCCGATGATGACGTCAAACCGCTGTTGATGCCGTCGTTGCTGTTACAACCGCTGGCAGAAAATGCGCTGAAACATGGCATGCAGCAAGCACAGCAGCATTATGCCGTCAGCGTCAGTTTCAGCAGGCAGGAGGATTTTCTGGTGATTGAGATGCTGGACAATGGCTGCGGATTCAGCGCTAGATCTGCGCCTGGCATCGGCCTGCAGAACTGTGAGGCCCGGCTGGCACTGCTGTATCCCGGCCAAAGTCTGTTTCAGTTTGGCAACAGGCCGCAGCAAGGTGCCTGGATCCATTGCCGCATCCCGCTGCAGCCTATGCAAGCAACAGTTCCGGGGGCCGGATGAATAAATTACGCACCCTGATTGTTGATGACGAACCGGCCGCCATCGAAGGTCTGCGGCTGCGTTTGCAAGGTTTTGCTGATATCGAAGTTGTTGCAGAAGCCGGTTCAGTAGCGGCGGCGCTGACATTGGTGGCACAGCATCAGCCGGAACTGATTTTTCTGGATATCGAAATGCCGGGCGAAACGGGCTTTGATCTGATCCGTCAGCTGCAACCGGAACTCTGTCCGGCCATTGTGTTTGTCACGGCTTTTCACCAGCATGCGGTGCAGGCCTTTGAGGTCCAGGCGCTGGACTACCTGTTAAAACCGGTCAAGCTGGAGCGGCTGGCGGATGCCATTGCCCGGGTTCGGGCCCGCGCCGGCACGGCCAGTAAAGCGCAGTTGCTTGACGCTGTGACGCAGATAGCTGCCGGCCCCGCCGCCACCGCCGGCGATACGGCAGAAACTGAGACCCGCTATTGTATCGAAAGGCAAAAACTGGTGATCCAGGACGGTCGCAGCCCCATCCAGCTCATCTCCTATCAGGACATTCTGTGGATTGATGCGGCCGGCGACTATATGTGTGTCCATACCCAAAACGAAACCCACGTGATGCGCACCCGCTTAAAAAACCTGATTAACGAGCGGCTGCCGGACTTGTTTGTGCGCATTCACAAATCAACAGTAGTGAATCTGACTTACATCGAACAGCTGCAACCGCTCGGCAATTCCGAATACAAAGCCGTGCTTGCCAACGGCAAAGTGCTGAAAGTCAGCCGCACTTTTGCCCGCGGTCTAAAACAGCGCCTGCTACCTTAATTGCCAGATCTCAGCTGCTGAGCAAAAAAGCCCTGTTAAAATGCAACGCCGGTGCCGGGCAGGCCCCGCATCCCTATGGTGTTGCTGGCGTGGAATGATCTCAACAGAAATTAGAATTTTTGCAGTCAATCGATGCCAATGTCAGAAATTTCTGCAAATTTGACTCAGCCATAACAAAATTCGCCAGCAGTTTTTCTATTGAATGTCTGTGACGCTCCAACAAAACTACCCCCTCTTAGCGAAGCTAACAGAACACAAAAAATCCTTGCGGCAGTTCCTTGCTTGAAACTTGCCGGTAATTCAGGTTTGATGACAAATGGTCATTCTGGTGCAACAAAGTCACTGGTCTGGTGCAGGCGTTGTCGAAGCCTGATTGTCAGTGCAGCATGCAAATCAGCCCGAACTTGCGTGCATAAAAAAGCGCACAATAAAAAAATAATAAAAAACATAATAAAAACAAAAAGATCGACTAGGACCGGGGAGAGGACACACCAATTGTTTCACAGCTTGTTTAAAAGGATATGGCGGAAAATTCGCGCTCTGTCGTCTTGGTTCTCTGCATGGCGTAAGTACATGCGGGGGGGATATCGACGCACGCGACGGCCTTTGTTGTCATTGCTGCTGGTCTGCAACTTATCTGCTGCAGCGCTGGCCAGTGAAAAGTCGTCTGAGATTGCTTTCAATATTCCGGAACAAAGAGCCGATCTCTCGCTAATCAGTTTTGCTGAACAGGCTGACATCACCTTGCTGTTTCCCATCGACAAGATGGCAGGCAAAGTGACCAATCCGCTGCGTGGTCAGTACAACCTCGACGATGCGTTACGCATTTTGTTGCAGGGTACCGGGTTAAAGCCGGTGATTAGCGAAAGTGGGCAGGTATCTATTTTGATAGATCCGACTTTCGAGAGTAACGACGACATGGCGAACTATAAGAAAAACAAAGTAGCAACCGCAGTGATGGCAGTGATCAGTACTGTCGCAGTATCTCCGGCGTTTGCAGCACAGGACAAAGAAGAGACAAAAACCGAAGTGATTGAAGTCCGGGGTATCCGTGGTGCCCTGGGCCGTGCGATGGATTCCAAACGCGAAGCCGGTGGTGTGGTGGATTCGATTTCTGCTGAAGACATTGGCAAGTTCCCGGACACCAACCTGGCGGAATCGCTGCAACGCATTACCGGCGTGTCGATTGACCGCTCCGGTGGTGAAGGTCAACTGATCACAGTCCGTGGTTTTGGCCCGGAATTTAATACAGTGCTGGTCAATGGCCGGCAAATGGCGTCGGAAAACCAAAGCCGCGCCTTTAGTTTTGACACTATCGCAGCGGAATTGGTCCGTAGCCTCGACGTGCACAAAACCTCTACTGCCACGCAACAATCTGGCGGCATTGGGTCGACTGTCAACGTCAATACCGCACGACCTTTTGCCATTGGTGGTTTTAAAGTCGCCGGCAGTATCAAAGGCGTGTACGAGGAAAACAGCGAAAAAACCTCGCCGCAAGTCTCTGGCCTGATCAGCGATACCTTTTTAGACGGCACGGTCGGCGCTTTGCTGGCGGTATCACATCAGCAGCGCGACACCCGACTGAATCAGGCACAAATTGACGGCTGGCTGGAAAACGTTGGCGTGCCAAATCCGGTGACGCAAAGCGGCGCCGCCTATACCGGCAATATCTTCTCGCCCCGCAACTACGACCATAAAGTGACGTTTGAAGAGCGTAGCCGCACCAACGCCAACCTGGTTTTGCAATACGCACCGGCCGACAATCTGGAACTGACCGCTGACGCGCTCTATTCCGATTTTGACGTTGAAGCCGACACTACTTCCTACGGTCACTGGTTTACCGCGCCGAATATCACCGGGTTTGGCGGGGCCAAAGGCCCGGTGGTGGATGCCAACGGCACTGTGATTGACCTGTACCAGGAAGTCGGCCTCGCCACCGACATGCACGCGAAGAAATTCGACCGCCTGACGGATACGTTGTCGATTGGTCTGAATGCCGATTGGGACGTCAATAACAATCTGAATATGAAATTCGACTTCAGCCATTCCAGTGCTGAGCGCGAACCGAACAATGGCCGCGGTGACCAGCTCTCCTTGATTGGTTATGCCAACCGGGTCCGGTTCCAGGTTGACGACAATATCCTGCCCTATGCCAGCGAGTTTGCCGGCGCCAACCCAAATATTTACAGCGGCCAGCAGGAGCTGAACGGCACCGCTTATCAGCCAGGGGTAACACCTGCTGGTGTGTCGAATCACCTGGATCCGAAAAACAGCAAAGCGCACGTGATGTTACGCCGTGGTTGGGCGGTGGAAGATGATCTCAACCAGCTGCGCTGGGATGGTGTCTGGAATGAAGATGCGGCCAGCGGTTTAACCAAAGTGAAATTTGGTGCCATGTATTCGACCGAAACCAAGAGCCTGGAGCGTTGGGACAACGAAGGTGTCGGCATCCACTGTACTTTCTGTGGTTATCCGGATGTACCGAACATGGCCGGTTTCCCACAATATGTGTTTAATGCCGGCAGTGATTTTTTAAGCGGCGTCAGTGGCAGTGGCCGCATGCCAACGTCCTGGCTGGCGCATGACGGTGAAGCCAACTTTGCTTTCCTCGAACAATATGCGGCCTCGATTGGCAAGCCAATCAGCTTTGACGCGGTCAAGCGCAACAAGTCGTTTGAAGTCGGTGAAGATACAGCGTCGTTATACTTAGAGCTGGATTTTGAAGGTACCTTAGCCGGCATGCCATTAAGCAGCACGGCCGGTGTGCGTTATGAGCGTACCAGTGTGGATGTGGACGGTACCGATGCGCCGGTCAGCGGCCTGCGTATTCTTGATGAAACTGAAATGTTGGCGCAGTTTGGTGCAGCACAACCCATTCAGGAAAGCTCAAGTTATGAAGCTATCCTGCCGAATTTCAGCGTCAAACTGGATATTTCTGACGACCTGGTCGGCCGCTTCGCCGCGTCACAAACCCTGACCCGGCCAACGCTGGAAAGCATGTCCCCGGTCACGGTGATTGGCACCACCCGCCAGGGCGGCGACTTAACGTCGACCTCGGGCAACCCTGAGCTGCAACCGTTCAGCGCGACTAACCTCGACCTGTCGCTGGAATGGTATTACAGCGATGCCAGTTATCTGTCAGGCGGTTACTTCCGCAAAAACGTATCGAACTTCATCATCAACATCACTGAAGACAAAACCTTCACGCTGGCCAATGGCGGCTTACTGACCGATCCGTCGACCGGCACCAATCCGGGCGCACCGGACAGTGCTGATAGCACGGCAGTCTTTAGCAATACGCTGCCAAGCAACGGCGAGTCGGCGATTGTGGATGGCTTTGAATTGGCGCTGCAACATACCTTTGAGTCAGGTTTTGGTGTGATGGCGAACGCGACACTGGTCGACAGCAATGCCGAACTGGATCCGGCCGACATCAATCAGGTGTTTGCGTTAACCGGCCTCAGTGATTCATACAACCTGGTGGCGTTTTATGAACAAGGCCCATTGCAGGCACGGGTTGCTTACAACTGGCGGGATGCGTTTGTACAGTCGCTGACCCAAAGCAACGGTGACGGTGTGGTGATTGTCGAAGACTATGCGCAGATTGACGCCAGTGCCAGCTATGACATCACGCCAGATCTGGCCGTTGTCATTGAAGGCATCAACCTGACCAATGAATACGTGCACAAACGGGGTCGTTTCGCTAACCAGCTGTTGTTGATTGAAGACAGCGGCCGGCGTGTGGCCTTTGGGGTGCGCGGTTCATTCTGACCGCTGCGCAGCAATAGCGCTTAGATAGTCGTTTTACGCAGTCACCGCCGATCCCGGGGCCGTGACTGCGCTCTTTGCGGAGTCAGCGCATACTTGGCTGACTCCATTTTTGCGAGGCAAAGCAGGAAGTACCCGATGCAATCTCAGCACAACAACAATAACACTGCAGAGCAACCTATTCAGACCGTGGTGATTGTCGGTGGTGGCAATGCCGGTTGGCTGACCGCCGGACGCATTGCGGCTAAACATAACTGTCAGGCCGGAGCGATCCGCGTCGTGCTGATCGAATCCCCCGGTGTGCCGCCGATTGGCGTTGGCGAAGGCACCTGGCCAACGATGCGCAGCACTTTACTGGCGCTTGGCATCAGTGAAACCGAATTTATTCGCGAATGTGACGCCACTTTTAAACAAGGCGCTAAGTTTGCCCGTTGGGTAAATGGTGCGGCGGACGATTTCTATTACCACCCGCTGGTGCTGCCGCAGGGCTTTGGCAAAGCCGATATGGCAGCGTATTGGCTACACGGCAAAACCGCGGCCGATCTGGCCGGCCCGCTCAGTTCCTTTTCCAACGATTTATGTTATCAGGAAGCCATTTGTGAGCAGGGGCTGGCACCGAAAACCATCCGGCACGCTGAATATGCGGCGGTCGCCAATTACGCCTATCACCTGGATTCCGGCAAGTTTGGCCTGTTTTTGCAGCGCCACTGTATCGAAAAACTCGGTGTGGAACATATTCAGGATGACGTTATTGCCGTGCAAAGTGCTGCCAATGGCGATATTGCTGCGGTGCAAACGCAACATCATGGTTTGATCGCCGGTGATTTGTTTGTCGATTGCACCGGCTTTAAATCGCTGCTGCTCGGTGAGCACTATCAGGTACCGTTTAAGCGCTGCGACGACGTGTTGTTTATCGATACGGCGCTGGCGGTGCAAGTGCCTTATCAAAACCCCGATGCGCCTATTGCCTCCCATACCATTTCGACCGCGCAGGATTGTGGCTGGATTTGGGATATCGGCCTGCAGCACCGCCGTGGCGTTGGTTATGTCTATGCCAGCCGCTATTGCACGGAACAGCAGGCACGCGACACTTTAGCGGCCTATGTCGGGCCGCAAATCGCTGACCTTGCGGTGCGCAAAATCCCGATTGTCAGTGGCCATCGCCAGCACTTCTGGCAAAACAACTGTGTCGCAGTCGGGCTGTCGGCAGGTTTCCTCGAACCTTTGGAAGCCTCGGCGCTGGTGCTGGTGGAAATGTCCGCGCAGATGATTGCCGAGCAATTGCCGGCCACCCGCGGCCTGATGGATATTGTGGCGCGGCGTTTTAATCAAACCTTTTTATACCGCTGGGACAAAATTATCGATTTTCTGAAGCTGCATTACATTCTGAGTCAGCGCGATGACAGCGCCTTCTGGCGCGACAACCGTGACCCGGCGACTATTCCGCAAAGCCTGCAGGACCTGATGCAGCTGTGGGCGCACCGCGCGCCGGGCGATTTGGATTTCACCAGCAATAATGAGGTGTTCCCGGCGGCCAGCTATCAGTATGTGTTGTACGGCATGGGCTTTCGCAGCGACACCACCAGGTTGCAGCATCAGCTGAATAATTGGGATTTCGCCAAGGCTCAGTTGCAGCAAAACCGCAAAATGATCGATCAGGCGCTGACGTCACTGCCGACGCACCGCGAGCTTATCAATAAAATTCGTCAGTATGGTTTTCAGACCATCTGAGCAGCAGGAAGGCAAGTCATGGCTCATTTAGTTGCAGTAGAACCGGCCCGGCATCAGCATTTGTATGTGGTGCCGGAGCAGATTGAAACCCATGCCGCCGGGCAAAACCTTATTCCGGTAGTGCCAGCCGAGCTGACCCATGTGGCGACACAGCTGCCGTTGGTGCTGGCGAAAAATGGCCAGACCGGCCAGTTCGTACTTGCAGCGCTGACGGGGTTTGCGCCAAATGAAAACTTAATGGTGCAGCAGGGCCAATGGCAGGGGATGTATCTGCCACTACAAATCCAGCGCCAGCCATTTTTTGTCGGCAAAGCGACGCCGGAAGCCGACGATTATGTGGTCTGTATTGATTTGGATAGTCCGGCCACCGGTCAAACCCAGCCAGTACCGGCCGGCGCTGAGCCGCTGTTTTTAGCCGATGGCAGCGAAACGGACTTCTACCGGCAGGCCAAACAGCGGCTGGTGCAGCTGCTGCAGGGCGAACAACAACGCGATGCGCTGATTGAAGCGCTGCTGCAATGCCAGCTGTTGCAGCCGATGTCACTCGACATCACTTTTGCCGACCAGAGCACCACCCGACTAAACGGCCTCTACACCATCGATGCCGACAAGCTGGCGGCGCTGGCGCCAGAGCAGTTGGTACACCTGCATCAACAAGGACTGTTGGCGGCGATCTACGCCATTGTCGGTTCAGCGGCGCAGATATACGGCTTGATCGCGCGCAAAAATCAGCAGTTGGCTGGCTAAACCGATGCAGAGTGCAGCTCCTGTAGCGCCCAAACCAGCGGTAGTATGTCAGCTGATTGGCACCGAGCAGACGCCGTTGTTGGTGATTGATCAGCTGTTTCCCGCCTCGGATTGGTTATGGCAACAAGCACAGCACGGCGTTTATCAGGCCGACCCGGCTAATTTTTATCCGGGCGTGCGGGCGCCGACGCCACAGTCATATCAGGACGCGCTGCAAAACCTGTTGCCCCTGCTACAACAAGTGTACGCGCCACAGGCGCAGCAAGTCCGGGTGCTCAGTTCGGCGTTTTCGCTGGCCTGTACGCCACCGGAGCAGCTAAAACCTATTCAGATGCTGCCGCATTTTGATACGGTGGAGCCGCTGCAACTGGCGATGGTGCATTATTTGTGTGATGCCCGGCAGGGTGGTACGGCATTTTATCGCCATCGTTATACCGGTTTTGAACGGATCAGCGCGCAGCGTCTGCAAAGTTATGGCCCGGTGTTAAAACAACAAGCGATGGCTGCCCGGCTGCATGAAGCGCCGGGGTATATGCAAGGCAGTACGGCGCTGTTTCAGCAAATTGCCCAGGTCGATGCCCGTTTTAACCGGGCGGTGATTTACCCGGGTAATTTGTTGCACTCGGGGGAGATCAGGCAAATCACGGCGCAAGCGGCAGATCCGGCGCAGGGCCGGCTGACCATCAGTAGTTTTTTGCAATTATTTTAAAAATATTTACGCTGGCACTGGCGGATTTTCCCCGGCTGTTTCGTCTGTCTTTACAGCGCAGATTCGTTGCAAAGAACAACAACTGTGAAGTCTTGGCCTGACTACCAATAAAAAAGCAAAAAAACGGGGAAAAATGTCAAACGATTCATTGTTTTATAAAATCTATCTGGCATCGCGGCGTGGCATTTACCGCGCGGTGTCGAGGATAGTGCCGCCGCACGAAATCGAAGATATCGTGCAGGAAACTTATGTGCGGATTTGCCAGATTGAAGATAAGACGCAAATCAGCTCGCCGAAATCTTTTATGTTTACCGTTGCGCGCAATCTGGCGCTGGATTACCACAAACAGGCCAATGTGCGCCATGTGGACCATGTAGAAGACGCTGAACTGTTGGACCAGCTATTATCTGACAATTGCCGGGACGAAGTGTATGACCAGGTGTTGTCGGGTAGCGAGTTTGGCCATTTTTGTGAAGCGGTACGGCAGTTGCCACTGCAATGCCGCAAAGTTTTTGTATTGAAAAAGGTTTATGGTTATTCGCAGCGTGAAATTGCGGCGAATTTGCGCATCAGCGAAAGCACAGTAGAAAAACATATCGCCACCGGCTTAAAAAGTTGCACGCTGTTTATGCGTAAAGCAACAGGTGGTGAAACCGGACAGGGCCAGCAACTCGCGAAGCGACAATCAAGAGGAGGATCCTATGAGTAATATTCACCAGATCCATCTGCAGTCGAAACGCCGGCAATCATTGCTGGAAGCGCAGCGTCTGGAGCAGGCCTGTGAGTGGATCGCCCGGCTGGACCGGGAACTGCAAGATGAAGAAAAACTGGCGCTGCAGCAATGGCTGGCGGCGTCAGCGCTGAATCAGCAAGAGTTATTAGCAGTCGCCAAACTGTGGGACAAAATGGACGCGCTCAGCCGGTTGTCGGCATTGTTCCCGGCGGTGGAGCCGAAGATCAGTCAGCAGCGCCGGCCACTGAGTGGTTTGGCAATGGCCGCGTCTGCAGCGGCCCTGCTGTTGCTTGGCGCGCTGTTCTATCGTGGTGACCTGAGCCCGCTGAATACGACGCCAGCTTCTGCGGTAGTGGCGATGCAAGCGACTTATCAAACCCGTATCGGTGAAAACAATACCATCGAGCTGCCGGATAAAAGCAAACTGGTGCTGAATACTAATAGCTTTGTGGTGGTGCGTTATACCGCTGGCGCCCGCGTGATTGAGCTGCAGCGCGGTGAAATCAACATCGATGTCGCGCATGATACGTCACGGCCACTTAGCGTGATTGCCGGTGGCAAAATCATTCAGGCGGTGGGTACGGCTTTTAACGTCGATCTGCGCCAGGACCATGTCGAACTGATTGTCACCGACGGCAAAGTCCTGGTCGGCAGCAATAGTGATAAAGAGCTGCCGACAGCACAGACGCTGGCTAAACGCTTACCGCAATCGTCGTTGGCGATCTCCAAAGGCGAACGGGTTGATCTGGACCCACGTGGCAAAACTCGCGAACAGGTGCAGAAAATCGACGCAGTGGAACTTGCTGCAAGCCTGTCGTGGCGCTCCGGCAACCTGATTTTCCGCGGTGAAAATCTGCAGGATGCGCTGGCTGAGATCAGTCGTTACACCGATATTCAGTTTGAGCTGGCCGATGATGCAAAACTGAAAAAAATCCATGTCGCCGGTATGTTCAAAACCGGTGATGTCGACGGCTTGCTGGAGATCTTCCGCAGCAATTTTAATATCAGTCATGAACGCCTGAGTGGCGACAAAATTCTGCTGAAATACGCAGGTTAATTGTCAGGGCCGGACCGGTGTCTAGCGGTCCGGCCATTGATATTCAGTAGCCAGGTTCCAATACGAGGAAAATATCCGATGACGCAGTCCGTCACTGGCGCGCAGTCGCGCCCGCATGTTGTTTATGCTGCCAGCTCCGGCGGCACGCTGTTGTATATCACTTTTATCTCAGCAGTCGCCGCGATTGGCGGTTTCCTGTTTGGTTTTGACTCTGGCGTGATCAACGGCACAGTGACTGCGCTTAGTAAGGCGTTTCAGTCTGATGCCGTTGCCACTGGTTTTAACGTGGCGTCGGTGTTACTGGGCTGTGCGCTCGGTGCTTTACTGGCAGGGCCGGCTGCCGATCGCTTTGGTCGCAAACCCGTGATGTTAATCACCGCACTGGTGTTTGCCATCAGCGCCTGGGGCTCGGGTGATGCTGACTCTGCGACTGCATTTATCTGGTACCGTCTATTAGGCGGTCTGGGTATTGGCGCGGCCTCCGTATTGGCGCCGGCCTATATCTCTGAAGTGGCGCCGCCGGCTTACCGCGGCCGACTGGCGACTTTGCAGCAATTAGCAATTGTACTGGGCTTGTTTGCCGCTTTTGTCAGTAATTATCTGATTGCCGCCAGTGCCGGTAGTGCCGAAGCGCTGTTCTGGCTCGGTTTGCCGGCCTGGCGCTGGATGTTCTGGATGGAATTGTTGCCGTCGTTGTTGTTTTTACTTGGCGTGTTTTTTATTCCGGAATCGCCGCGGTATCTGGTAGCACAAGGTCAGCTGGTGCAGGCGCAACAAGTATTCAGCCGGATCTGTCCGGGTAGCGAAGCAGAACAAATTGCGTTGGTGCAGCAATCTTTGGCCGGTGAAACCAAACCGGGTCTGGCGGATTTCCTGATCGCTGGCAGCCGCAAACTGCAGCCGGTGATCTGGATTGGTATTGCATTGTCGATATTTCAGCAGTTTGTTGGAATTAACGTGGTGTTTTATTACGGCGCAGAGTTATGGCAAGCAGCCGGTTTTGATGAGTCACAGTCTTTATTTATCAATGTGTTGGCGGGCACTACGAACATTGTGTCGACTTTTATTGCCATCGCACTGATAGATAAAATTGGCCGCAGACCCCTGCTGCTTGTCGGCAGTCTGGGCATGTTTATCAGCCTGACTGTGCTGGCGATTTTGTTTGGTACCGCTGGTTTGGACGACGCCGGCAAACTGCAACTGACGGACCAGACAGGTTTGGTCGCCCTGGTGACTGCCAATTTATTTGTGGTGTTTTTTGGTATCAGCTGGGGGCCGGTGGTCTGGGTGTTACTTGGTGAGATGTTTAACAACCGCATCCGTGGCGCCGCATTGGCGGTGGCCGCCAGTGCACAGTGGCTGGCGAACTTTGCTATTACCATGACCTTTCCCATTTTACTGGGGTCGGTTGGTCTCGCCGGGGCTTATGGCTTCTATGCCTTCTCAGCCATGGTAAGCCTGTGGTTTGTGCTGCGTTATGTCGGTGAAACGCGTGGCAAACAGTTAGAAGAAATGTAAGTACTGGCAGGGTCTGGCAGGCGTCAGGGTTGGGACCTGACGCCCGCCGCTTGTAGCGCCGGCCAAGGGTCGGCATAGGCCGGGTTAGTGACAAAATGTGCATCGGTCAGGCTGTGCAAAAAGGCCAGCACGGCGGCGCGTTCTTCTGGCGTTAAATCAAAGCCTTTAACGAAGTTACTTTTGCCCGGATGCAAACGGCCGTCGCCCTGCCATGGCCCTTGTGTGATGTTGCGGCCACCTTGCTGATACAAATCCAGCACTTGTTCCAGCGTCGCCACGCTGCCGTCGTGCATATAAGGCGCAGTCAGCGCGATGTTTCTCAAGGTCGGCGCGCGAAACCGACCGTCATCGCCGGGTTGCATGGTCAGTTCTGCCAGGCCACGGTCTTTGTCAGGGTACCCAAGCCTTTCAACTTGCTGGCGGGCGGTGAAATACAAACCGGTATTGTGAAAAGGCCGCCGGTCCAGCGGTTGTTTTTCATGGCTGGTCGATTGGGTAAAATTAAAGCCACCGTGGCAATGGTGGCACTCCAGCCGTTCAGAGAAAAACAGGTTCATGCCGTTAATCTGCTCTGGCGTTAAGGCGTTGTCGTCGCCCTGATAGGCGTAGCGGTCAAAAGGCGATTGTAGCGAAATCAGGCTGCGGACAAAGCTGGCGAGCGCCTGCGTCACAAGTTGAAAACTCACTTCTTCATCACCAAACGCAGCGTCGAATAACGCCGGGTAAGGTCCGCGTTGCAACTGTTGCAGCACTTGCGCTTCATGGCTGCTGATCCCAAGTTCAACCGGCTGCTCGCCAAACATCGGAATGAGCAGCTGCTGCTCGATTTGCTGCAGGTCCGGATGGGCCCAGGTCAGGGTTTTGTTATAAGCCACATTTACCAGCGCTAAGGCGTTACGCCGGTGTTTCTCGCCGGTGCTGCCGGTGGAAACGCTGCTCGGTTCGGCAAATGCGCTGGCCTGCTGATGGCAACTGGCACAGCTTTGCTGACCATTCCCGGATAACGCTTTGTCGTAAAACAGATAGCGGCCCAATTCGGCTTTGGCAGCGGACATCGGATTGTCCGCCGGCACTGCGGGTTTGGGGAAACCTTCCGGCAGTGGCCACTGGTAAGGCTGAGGGGCCGGCGTGCAGCTCAGCAGCAGCGCGGTCAACGCCAGCACCACAGCGGCTTTTGTCAGCGCAAACCGTCTCAGCGTAACTGCCATAAGCCTTCCACTGCAGAAGCCGCGACACCAAGCCGTGGCAATAACTGGCGGCAGCTGTGGGTTTGTGGATCAGACATGCAGGAATTCTCCCCGTTTGCCCCAAAATCCTGCAGCAGCGGTGCCAGATCCAAAACCAGCTGTTGCTGCCCGCTATACTGCACACTGACTTGGATCTGGTTTGGCTGCTGACATGGCGTGCTGGGAGCCCGCATCACACTGGGGCCTTTGCAGCCGGTCGAGCCCAGATGCAGCGACCAGTTGGCATGGCCGGTTAAATCCAGCCGCAGGAATTTATAGCCGTGTTGCCAGCTCCAGTGCATATCGGTTTGTTGCAATGGCGGCGTGGCCAACAATGGGTTTTGATGGTTCAGGTCAGCCGGCACTCCCAGTGTGAAGTTGAGTGGCCCTGGAGTTAAGGCAGTGGCCAGCGGGATCTGCCATTGGCCGAGGTCATTGCTCTGGCAGTCAATACCCAGCAACACCAGCCGGTCATTACTGTACGGGCCGGGCGTTAGAGCGATAGGTTTGGTCTGGTGGAAATCGCTTAAAAACAACTGTAATTGCGAGAGCTGAAAAGTCTGGCCGGCCAGCGTCATGGGCGAATCGCAGCGCAGCGGCTGGCCTTGCCACTGCAGTTGTAGTTGCAGCGGTGCCGGGTGCTGCGGTTGGCAACCGCCCAGCACAACCAGCAGAAAAATTGCGCAAAAATTAATAATTTGTTTACTGTTTTGCATTTTCGTATTTATATATGATGGTCAGAGCCACCTTAACAAATAGCGGATAAAACGCAACGTTTTTACCTGCTGTGCCGGAGTCGGAACCATGTCACATCGCCCAGCTTTTTGCCTGTTCAGGCTCAAACAGCTCCCCCTGCTCACCAGCCTGCTGTTCAGTGCTGCAGCACTCAGCCACGCTGAACATGACCGCGCCCGTTTTGTCGCGCCAACCGGTAAAGATGCAGGCCGCTGTGACAGCCCGGTACGCGCCTGCCAGAGCATCAGTTATGCCGTGCAGCAGGCCAGTAAAGGCGACCGGGTGCTGGTCGCCGAAGGACAATACAAAGTACAAAATGCCGACGATTTATTTTATCTGACCAGCAAATTAGTGCCGGTGTTGGGCGGTTACAACAAGTTTGACCATTTCCTCGATCAGGCGCCGGGCATCAACAGCACCATTCTGACCGGGGTGCCGGATGCATACATCGGCCAGCTACAACTGCAGGGTTTTGTGGTGGTCAATGACGGTTTTTCGCAGCGTTTTGCTGATAGTGCCGCCCTGGAACAAACTCAGCAACAGCTTCAGCAAAGCCAGGGCCCGACGCCTTGTGTGGATGGTAAGGCCGGTATTTATCCTTGTAAAAACATTGATTTGGTCAGCCACGTGGCGCTGGCGGATATCAGCCTCAAACCTGGCGCAGCCAACGATATCTGGGGCCATACCGACCTCAATACCGGCACTGAATACGCCATTATTGGTCTCAATAATGGCACTGCAGTGTTTAGCCTGGCTGACCCGGCCGCACCAAAAGAAGTGGGCGCTATTGCCGGCAGCCGTACGTCCTGGCGCGACATCAAAGTGCTGCAATATTACGACGACAGTCTGGCGCGCTGGCGGGCTTATGCTTACGTCAGCTCGGAAGGCTCGGACAATATTCAAATTCTCGATTTAAACCAATTACCAGGCTCGGTACGGCTGGTCGCTGCTGACAAAGCTGTAACTTCAGCACACAACGTCTATATCAGCCATGTCGACTACACCACCAACACCGCGCTCGATGGCCTGGAACCAACGCTGCATATTGTCGGGCAAAAAACCGTTGGCGGCGCTTTTACCACTTATGGCCTGAAAAATCCGGAAGCGCTGACGCCTTATTATCTGCACAGCAATGGCGTACGCAGTGACTATACCCATGACGCAGCGTCGATGGTGGTTGACGACAACAGGGCGCAACAAGGTTGCCAGCGCAACAGCTGTACCGTACTGATGGATTTTAACGAACAGTCGGTGCGGTTATGGGATATCACCACCCTGACCGGCGCCGGCGCGCTCGCTGATTTAACCTACCCGAATGCGAGTTATGTCCATTCCGGCTGGTGGAGTGAAGACAAACGTTTTGTGTTTATTCACGACGAACTGGATGAACGTGATTTTGGCCTCAATACCACAGTGCGGGTGATGAATGTTGATAACCTGAAGCAGCCGGTCATTGTCAAAGAATGGACCGGGCCGACCGGCGCCATCGACCACAACGGTTATACCCGTGGTAATCGGTATTACATTTCGAATTATCAGCGCGGCACCACCATTTTGGATATCACCAATCCGGCGAATCCGGTTGAAGCCGGCTTTTTTGATTCTTTCCCATCCAGCGATAGTGCGGCTTTTAATGGCGTCTGGGGCACTTATCCGTATTTACCTTCTGGCCTGGTGATTTCGGCAGATATTAACAGTGGCCTGTTTGTGCTGCGGGATCAGACTAAACAAAGCACAGCCGGTCAGGTCAGTTTTGCCACGCCAGCCAGCAACCTGAAGGCTGGTGAAACGGCCGTGCTGAAAGTGCGCCGGCCCTCTGGCAGCGGTGCAGTCAGTGTCGGCTGGGAAACCCTGAACGGTTTTGGTATCGGGCAAAATACTCAGCTTGGCAAAGGCCGGCTGAATTGGGTGGCGGATGATTTCGCCGACAAAGAGATCCGCATTGCCGGTAATACGCAGTGGGCGGCACATGCCAGTTATTTTGTCCGGCTGTTTGACCCGCAAAACGGCCTGACGTTGGGCTCACCTTCTTATCATCAGGTGACCATCGGCAGTGCTGGTGCCCAGCTGGGCGCCGCTGGTTTTCAGCTCAGTACTGTCACGCTGGAAGAAAACGGCGGCCCGGTCAGCGTCAAAATCGGCCGCTTTGCCGGCAGCAGCGGCGCGCTGACCGTGAGCTATCAACTGAAAGATGATAGCGCTAAAACCGGCAGCGATATTCAGCAAAGCAGCGGCACATTGAGTTGGGCTGACGGCGATACGGCAGATAAAACCGTCACTTTGACGCCAATCGATGACAGTTTGCTGGAGAGCGAGGAGCAACTCACCTTGCAACTGAGCGGCACTGTGGTGACGGAGCGCGCCAGCTTGCTGATAAAAATTCGCGATAATGAACAAAACCGTAAACCTGAAGTACAGGTTGGTTTTCCGGCAGAAGTAAACGCCGGCGCTCAGGTCAGCTTAAAAGCGCAAGCGACAGATCCGGACGGTGATACGCTGACTTACAGCTGGACGCAAGTCAGCGGCGACACAGTGAGCCTCAGCAATGCATCGACTGACAGCGCCAGCTTTATCGCGCCAAACCGCGACGCCGATCTGCAGTTCAGTGTCAGCGTGATGGATAGCCGCGGCTTGGGCACATCGGTCACCTTCGGCATTAAAGTCAAAGGCACAGTGACGACCACCACGCCGGTCAATAACGGCAGTTCCGGTGGTTCTGGCGGTGTGGTCGGGTTCACACTGCTCGGTTTGTTGTTGCTGCGGCGCCGGCCTTAATCATCTGTCGCCTTGTGCTCCGCGCTCAGTCGCTGATTTCCTGCGATTGAGCGCTGCAGCTGCTGTGACTGCCCTGGAGTCACTGCGGTAAATCAGCGGCTATGGTAAGCTCGTGGTTTTTGCCGGAGCGTCATCCTTTGTCCCATACCACCCAACCGCAGGACCATCCAATCAAAGGCATTCTGGCGATGTTGCTGGCGGTGCTGATGTTTTCCGGTATGGATGCGGCGATGAAGACGCTGACCGAACATTACAGCGCCATGCAAATTACCTTTTTCCGCGCCGCCTGTGCCTGGCCTTTTATCGTGGTCTGGCTGGCTGCGACAGGCCGGTTGCAACATCTGCTACAAGCGCGCTGGTCATTGCATCTGCTGCGCGCGGTGCTCGGCATTGTGATGCTGGCGTCGTTTATTTATGCCGTCAGCGTGCTGTCGCTGGCCGACACTTACAGTATTTTCTTCGCAGCGCCGCTACTTATCACGCTGTTGTCGGTCTGGTGGTTAAAAGATCATGTCAATAGCCGGCAATGGGTGGCCATTGTGGTGGGCCTTGCCGCAGTGATTTACATGTTAAAGCCGTCCGGCGATGGCTTGTTAAGCCTCGGCGCGCTGATGGCATTGCTGTCGGCACTCTGTTATGCCATTTCCGCCATCACGGTGCGGGTGCTGGCGAAATCAGATTATGCCGGCAACATGGTGTTCTGGTTAATGACGATGATTGGCATCGGTGCCGGTTTGTTGGCACTGCCAAACTGGCAACCGCTGCAATGGGCTTTGTGGCCGTATTTTCTGGCAATTGGTATCACCGGCGCTATTGGCCAGGTGTTTATCACTGAAGCGTTCCGGCTGGCGCCGCCTTCAGTGATCGCGCCTTTTGAATACACAGCTTTAGTCTGGGGCTTAGGTTTTGATATTGTGCTGTGGCAGGTCTGGCCGACCGCCAGCATGTTGCTGGGGGCGGCCGTGATTATGTTAAGCGGGCTCTACCTGATTTGGCAGCAACAGCGCAGTTAAGCGCCGGTGCGACGCAAATCTGCAGTTAAAACGCCATGCCGCACAGGCTCTGCTTCATGCGACTCTTCGCGATAAGGGTCTGCTAATGCTGCCTGTTGCCAGGCCACCATACCCTGCAGGCTCAGCAGTTGCTCAATATAGGCCTGAGCTGCCGCTGGTAAAGGCAAACCGTAACTCTGCACCCGAAACGCTACCGGTGCAAAAAAGGCGTCGACAGCAGTAAAAACGCTACCGGCCAGAAAAGGGCCGCCAAAACGTTGTAATCCCTGTTGCCAAAGCTCGCTGAGTCGGTCTAAATCGGCCTGCAACGCCGGGCTGATTTGATGCAGTTTTACCCGAATGCCGACACTCATCGGGCAAGTACCCCTTAAAGTGGTAAAACCGGCATGCATCTCGCTGGCGGCACAACGGGCAAAGGCGCGGGCTTTGGCATCCGTCGGCCAGACGCCGGGATGTTGTTCTGCCAGATATTCAACAATTGCCAGCGATTCCCAAATCACTTCGCCATCATGATGCAAACATGGCACCTTGCCATTGGGCGCAAAGCTGCGGAATTTTTGCCGATTGTCCGGACCGTCAAAACGGCTATGTTGCTCGTTAAAGGGGATGCCAAGCTCTGTCAGCAGTAACCAGGGCCGCAGGCTCCAGGATGAATAGTTTTTGTCGGCGATAAAGAGTTGATACATCACGCGGCCCTGCAAATGTAATTGTGTTGTAACAGAACATACCCGCCATACCTGCCAGATTCAAGAGTGCCGGCCGAATTAAAACACCGGGTCCGGTCGTTGCAATGCCGGATGACGCTGATAAAACGCCTGCATCTGACCATTTTGCCATAACAGCTTAACTCTTTGATCCCAGTATGTTTTTAACTGGCGCCCTTGTTCGGTCGGACTAAAGCCGGCGTAAACCGGTACTTCTGCCAACCACTGTTGATGTAAGCCGGCGCCTCTAAGTTGTTTCTCGACTGCTGTTAAATCGCCGGATTCGGCCAGATAGACTTCAATACGGCCGGCTTGCAGGAGCTGAATGGCGTGGGCCGGGTTTTGCACTTCAAAGCCCTGTGCCTCGAACCCCAGCGCCGCCGCATAGTTATAAGCTTTCTCCCAGCCAAGTTGTAGGGTTGGCAGTCGCGCCAAAGTTAAGTCTGTACGTGCCAGCCGGTCTGGCCGATAGACCGCTATTATCGTATCGGTATCATAAGCCAAAGTAGAGGATTCCAGTCCAAAGCTGTGGATATCAGCATGAGTCAGACCAAAGGTTAAATCTGCCTGACCACGTTTTACCGCGAGCCAGGCGCGACCCAAATCGTTGGGTTTAATCACCAGCGGATATTGGTCTTGCGGCAGCACCAAACGGGCTAACGCAAAATAAGCCCCGGAGCCGTCGGCGTTGGTAAAGCCCGGCCACAGACTGGTTTCAATAATGACAGGTCGTGCAGCTAAAAAACTGCTCAGACACAACAGCATAACGCTGCAAAGTAGTTTCATTGCCGGCTCCGGCAGCGCACAAGGAGCAATGAAACAAGCATAGCCGGCCGTGGATGACCACGGCCGTTTTATCGGGGATTACTGCGAACTTTTTTGCTGTGCGGCTTTGCGGGCAGCATGCTGCTTTTCAGTCAGAGCTTTGATTTTTGGCATCAGGTTTTGCATTTGTTCCTGCATCATCACCATAGTGCCCTGAATGAGCTCTGGCTGGCGCTTCAGCATTTTCTGACCGGCTGGCGACTGATAAAACTCAATAATGTCCTGCAGTTCGGCTTCACTGAACACGTTGCCATATAAGGCGATCAGCGGTTCTTCCAGCTTGTCCCAAGACATCTCGGCACGCACCAGAGCATTCATTTCCTGCATATCTTTCTGAATTTGCGGATCTTTTTCGACATCAAGGCCACTGCTTGCCAGCATCTGGGCCGTCATTTGGTCCATATTCTGATAGGCCTGATCCATCATGTTGGCGGCCTCAGTGACCTGCAGGAATTTTTCAATAGTGGCGCGGGTGGCTGGTTCGGCTTGTGCCTGCAGACTGAATAACAGCGCTGCGGCGCAGCTGAGTAATTTGATACGCATAACGACATTTCCTTATCTGTGGGTTGCCACCACCACTTTGCGGAAAAATAAACAAATTTGCAACCATTTGTCAGCGCTGTAGTCGCTGTTGTAACAGCTCGACAAAACGCCGCACTTTTAGTGGCCGGTGTGAACCGGGTGGATAGACGGCATAGATGCCGCCGGCTGGCAGTTGCCACTGTGGCAGGACATGCACCAGCTGGCCGCTGGCGATGAGTGGCCGTGCCGTGTAGTCGGTTAAAATCCCTAATCCGGCATGTTGCAACAGCAATGCCTGAATGCTGGCGGTGGCGCTGACGGTAAAACGACTGCGAAATTGCACTTCCACTTGTTGCCCGACGTGACTGAAATTCCAGTGCAGCGGTGCACGCAGCTGATTAAATGCGATCAGCGGATGCGCCGCTAAATCAGCCGGCTTTGTGATCTCTGCATGCTGCGCCAGGTATTGTGGTGTCGCCAGCAGCCACTGGCCAAAATCACCGAGTTTATGCGCTTTTAGACTGGAATCGCGCAGCCAGCCGCCACGAATAGCGAGGTCAATCCCCTCTCGGACTAAGTCGCGCACCTGGTCACTGCTGCGTAGTTCGATGTCGAGCTGCGGATGTGACAGGCTGAATTCTAATAACACCGGCAGCAAAATCTGATTGGCATAGTCCTCAGGCGCGGTCAGCACCAGTTTGCCGCTCAGCACACTGTCTTGCTGTTGCAACTGCTGCAGTTCAAGCTGCAGCTGTTCATACAATGGCAGACACTGTGCCACTAACTGCTCACCAGCGCTGGTCAGGCTGACCTGGCGCGTGGTGCGGCGAAACAATGCCACACCCAGTTGTTGTTCCAGCGCTTTAATTTGCAGGCTGATTTTAGTTTTGGTACAGCCGAGCCGTTCTGCCGCCGCAGTGAAACTGCCGCTGTAGGCCAATGCCTGCACCAGTTGCAGACTGTTTAAATCCAGCATGTTCAAATCCACTTAATTGTTTTAATTATCATGACAGTGAATTGTGAATTAGGCTATTTTTCGATGTTAATCATAGGCCGATAATAACGTCCATCCCAGCCGGCATCGACAGGATGCCAGCCGACCTTTCAGACTATTATCGGAGCAAAACTATGCAAATCGTCATTATTGGTGCCAGTGGTTTTATCGGCAGTGCGTTAACAACAGAAGCGTTGCAGCGCGGTCATCAGGTGCGCGCGCTGGTGCGGGATGCCGGCAAACTGACTGCGTTGCAGCAACAATATCCGCAGCAGCTGGAAGTGATCAGCGTGGACGTGCTGGACAGCGCGGCGTTATTAGCCGCTCTGGCGCAACCACAGTTAGTGATCAGTGCGTTCAGCGGCCACAGCGACGCCGACGTTGCCGGTTATTACCAACGCGGTTTTGCCAATATACTGGCTGCGGTGAAACAAAGTGCAGCGGAACGTTTTCTGCTGGTCGGCGGTGCGGCTTCATTGTTGTTGCCGGATGGCAGCAAGTTACTGGACAGTCCGGATTTCCCGGCGGCATATCGCGGAACAGCAGAAAGCGCTTATGCCGCCCTGCAACAGCTGCGTGCAGAAACTACGTTGAACTGGAGCTACTTATCGCCGGCAGCGGAGATTTTCCCGGGCCCTGCGACGGGTCAGTTCCGCATCGGTGGCGACCTGCTGCTGACCGACGCCGAAGGCCGCAGCCGGATCTCGACCGGTGATTATGCTATCGCCCTGCTCAATGAAGCAGAGCAGCCGCAGCACAGTCGTCAGCGTTTCAGCGTGGCTTATTGAGGACTGAGCTGACCTCCACCTCCCGGAGAGCGCAGATTTGATCCGGTCTGCTAGGATAACAGTATTGCTTGTCCTTCACTGACAGCCCCGTGGTCGCGCGGGGCTGCGTTATCCGGAGTTTGTATGCAATATCATTTCCGTGCCGAAGCTTTCCAAATCGCTAATTACGTCAACATCGGGCTTTTTGTGCTGAGCCTGGTGTTTAGTTTTGTCTTTGCCAGCTGGTTACCAACTTTGCTGATTGGTCTGCCGGCGGCGCTGGTGCCCTGGTTTTTGTTGCAATCGCTGGGTGATCAGGCGCTTACCCGCATCTCCTATGGCATCAGTTATATGTTATTTGCTGCGCTGCATATTCATTTAGCGCAGGGCATGCTGGAAATGCACTTTGGTATTTTTGTGCTGCTCGCCATTCTGATCGCATTTCGTGATTATCTGGTGGTGCTGGTCGCCGCAGGTTTTATTGCGGTGCATCATTTGTTGTTTATGTGGCTGCAAGCCGGTGGTAGTGCGGTCTTTGTGTTGCCGCCGAATGAACTCAGTTTTGACATTGTGCTGTTGCATGCTGCTTATGTCGTGGCCGAAACCGTGGTGTTGGTGTTGATTTGCCGCAATAGCTTAAAAGAAGCGCAGCAGGCGGAATTCTTCTTACAAAGCACTGAACAGATGCTCGATGATGATGGGCGTATTTGGTTACAAAGCAGCAAACCAGAAGCAGAAACCCGCCTGACACGTAACTTTGGCAAAGTGATACAGACCTTGCAACAAACCGTGACCACTATTAATTCAGCCGTCACCACGCTGACTAAAGAAACTGAAACTCTGGTGTATGAGGGTAGTACCTTATCCAATCGCATCAGCAATAAACTGCAGGAAGTGGAACGGATTGCGACTGCAACTGAACAAATGTCGATGTCGATTCAGGAACTCGGTGAATCGGCCCGCGAGGTGTTGGTGCTGGCGCAGGATTCATCCGGTGCCGCCAATGACGGCAAATCGGTGGTTGATAAAACCATCAACAATATCAATAGTTTGTCTGGCACGTTGGAGCAAACCAAAGTCAAGGTCAACAGCATGGCCAGCTCCACTTCGGAGATTAAAGGCGTGCTGGATGTGATCCAGTCGATTGCTGAACAAACCAATTTGCTGGCGCTCAATGCTGCGATTGAAGCGGCGCGGGCCGGTGAACAAGGCCGTGGTTTTGCCGTGGTGGCTGACGAAGTGCGTAATCTGGCGTCGAAAACCCACAAATCTACCGATGAAATTAAGCAGATGATCGCCCGGCTGGTGCAAAGCAGTAATGAATCGGTGTCCGCGGTGGAACAATCGCTGCAGGAATTGCAGGCGACCGTCAACACGGCCGGCGAAAGTCATCAGGTGCTGAGCGGTATTCAGCAGCGGGTGGAACAAGTGCTGGGGTCTGCCGATCTAATGTCCAGAACGCTGGAGCAACAAGGCCTGGCCAGCGCCGAAATCGCCCGTTCCACTGCAGAGCTCATCACCTTAGCGAGCGAACAACAGGTGCAGGGAGCTAAAGTCACTGATATTGCTCATCATGTTGAAGCCATCACCGGTGAACTCAGTGAAAAAGCCGAGCGTTTTGTTGTTAAACAATAAACGCCAATGGCTGCTTGGGTTAGGGCTGGCCTGTTGGGCACTGATCTCACTGTCTGTATTGGCGTTGTTTGAGCAACAACGTTATGGCGTGTTTGATCCAACAGGACGGCTGCAACAACTGCAGCCACGCGCGGCAATGCCTGCTGGCAATTTGCTGGTTGCCGTTATAGATCCACATTGTAGTTGTGCCCGCGCAGCACGGGCCCATTTGCAACAACTGAAGCAACAAAACCCTGGACTGGTATTGCAAGAATTGACGCCGGCGCAGTGGCGTCAGTATGGCACTGCCTTACCTGCTACACCTGCGGTGTTGTGGTATCAGCAACAACAATTGCGTTATGCAGGCCCGCTGGCGCAAGGCCCCTTGTGTGCCAGCAGCAGTGATTTATTGCTGCCTTTGCTGCAGGGGAAGCAACAACTGGCCGGGGTCTGGTTGAATTCTGAAACTGTTGCTTGCCGGTGTCTGTCGTGAGCGGGTGAAAATTGCCACGTCCTGACCCTTCCCGCTCTGTTATTCTGCAGATTGTTACGGCATGCTGGCTAGACCAATCAACAGGAGTGACTGATGCGCTACCCTCAACTGAAGTTATTTCATAACCCACAAAGCCGCTCTGCCGGTGTAAGGATTTTGCTGGAAGAGTTGGCTATTCCCGCCGAGTTTGAGCTGGTCGATTTTAAAGCGCCGAAAAAAGCGCTGCGTTAATGGCTGCCAATCCGCTAGGCAAAGTGCCGACGCTGATCGCGGATGGTGCTGTGGTGACAGAACAAGTGGCGATTTATCAGTTTCTGGCCGAACTGAACCCGGCAGCGGGTTTAAGCCCGGCGGTCGGTGATGCGCTGCGGGGCCCTTATCTGCGTGCGCTGGCGTTTTATGGCAGTAGTTTTGAACCGGCGATGATCGACAAAGCGCTGAAACGCGACAGCGGTCAGCCCGGCATGAGCCCTTATGGCAGTCAGGCGGCAGTTGAGCAATGGGTGCGCAGCCAGTTGCAAGCCGGCCCCTGGTTTTTGGGCGAACAATTCACCGCGGTGGATTGTCTGTGGGGCACGGCGCTCGGCTGGATGACCCGCTTTGGCTTAATCGAAGCCACGCCGGAAATTGCCGCATATCTGGAAAGGTTTGCCGCCCGGCCGGCGGTGCAACGCGCCCGCGCTTTAGATCAGGCGCTGCTTGCCGGCTAAGCAGGCGGATGCGCCGGATTTATAACACCGGCGCATCAAACTGTTCCGGCTCGTCGCTGTAGACACAGACGTTCCAGTCGGCTGCGAGACCATCTTCTGCTAAGCAATATTGCTGGAAAAACTGTTGGATCTCCGCGCGCTGACAATGCGCTTCAAACGCTGCCATGTCGGCCCAGATCTCATTAAACACAATCGGAAAGCCCGAACCCGGCGCAAAGTCAGACTGGATCTGCCGGGTCACCCGATACTGCAGGCAACCATCTTCGCGTAATGTATTGGGTTCCAGACTTTGTAACACCCGGAATAACTCGGCGGCTTTGCCTGGCTTGGGCTTAAACTCAGCAAGACAGTAGACTTTTTTTGACATGACGGGTTCCTTATCGGGACGAAATTCGGCAGGCTAATGGCCGGTTAAACTGGTATGGCCAGCGCATGATTCTGCGTATTGGTGGAAAGTGGAGAAATTTAGCATGAAGTTTCAGGATGTGATGCAACAATTCGCCGCCACTGCGGCCGATGAACGGCTGATTGAGGTGCCGGCGCATTGGGGACAGGGCCGCGCTGTGTTTGGCGGCATGGCCGCGGCATTGGCGATGGCGCATCTGCAAAGCGTTATTCCGGCCGGGATGCCGCTGCGTTCGGTATCGGTGTCATTTGTTGCGCCACTGAACGGCGGCGAAGCTGTGGTGCGTCGCCGCATTCTGCGTCAGGGCAAATCAGTGCTGCAGGCGCAGGTGGAAATTGAGCAGGCCGGTCAGGTGGCCTTAGTGGCGCTGGCCAGTTTTGGTGCGTCGCGGCCGTCACAGCTCAGTGTCAGTGCCGTCGCAGCACCCGTCTGGACTACACCAGGCATCTGTTTGCCAGACAGTGAGATGGCACCGGAATTTACCCGCCATTTTGATTATCAAATTCAGCAAGGCAACGCGCCATTCAGCGGTGGCAAAAGCCGTACGCTGGGTGGTGCCATCCGCTTTCGCGGCGAATTTTCTGAACAAGTGGGCGTGCCGGAACTGCTGGCGCTGGTTGACGCCTGGCCGCCGGTTAGTCTGGGGTTGATGTCAAGCCCGGCACCGGCCAGCTCCCTGACCTGGACGTTGGAATTATTGCCTCAGGCCCAGACGTTCAGCGGCAGTGACTGGTGGAATTATCTGGCGAATATCGAACATGGCGCCGACGGTTATCACCACATCGAAGCCAAATGCTGGGCACCGGACGGTTCATTAATCGCAATCAGTCGTCAGACGGTCACGGTATTTGCCTGAACTGATATGAAAGCAGCGTCGCTAAAGCGCTGAATTTGTTATGCTTGGCAGCGTTTTCAAGGAGGATTTGATGACGCTGTTTGCATTTGTCACGCTGGCACTGGCGCTGCTGACGCCCGGTTTTCAGCTGCGGTTTCAATCTGCGACTGTGCCTGTTTGCTCTGTGGGTTTTGCTTTGCTGGCTTTAGGGTTGGCCTGGCAGGCCAATCTGGTCAGCATGATCGCCGCAGTGCTGCTGTTACTGCAACTGGCGCTGGCGCTTTGGCTGAGAACAGGCCCTGCGCCTCGTTGGTTAACAGGTTCCGGCTGGGTGCTGCTGGTCTTACTGGCGCTGGCAACTGCTCTGCATTGGCTGCCCGGTATCCGGAATCCGTTATTGGTGGATGCGCAGCAACTGACGCCGGACGCTATTCCTTATACGCTTTACGCCAATTTCGATAAAGGCTGGGCCGGCTTGTGTTTGCTGCTGGCACTATGGCCCAACCAGCAACAAGGTGATTTATGGCAGCGTTACCGACGCGGTTTTTGGCCGGTGTTGCCACTGACGGTGTTTGCGGCACTGGGATTGGCGCTTGGTCTTGGTCTGGTGCAGCTGGCACCGAAATGGCCGGATTTCTGGTTGAGTTTTATCGCCTGCAATGTGCTGCTGACTTGTGTGGCGGAAGAAGCGTTGTTTCGCGGTGTATTGCAGCGCACGCTGCGGGATTGGCTGGCGCTGCGCGGGCACACTGCGCAAAACGCCAGCTGGCTGGCGATAGCACTGATCAGTGTGTTATTTGGTCTCGCTCACCTCGCGGGCGGCTGGGCTTATGCTGGTGTCGCCGCCGTCGCCAGTATTGGTTATGGCTGGGCTTATCAGCGCAGTGGCCGGCTTGAAGTGGCAGTGCTGACGCATTTTGCCGTCAACCTGCTGCATTTTGGTCTGCTGACCTATCCGATGCTGCGCTGATCTGTAGCCTTCAGGTATCATCGGGGTTTTGCCCCGCTTGTGACAGGGAATTTCCGGCTGATGTTGCGCATCCTGCATACTTCTGACTGGCATTTAGGCCAGTTTTTTATCGGTAAAAGCCGCGAGGCGGAACATCGGGCGTTTTTTCGCTGGTTGTGTGACACCATCAAAACACAGCAGATTGATGTGGTGCTGGTGGCCGGCGATATTTTTGATACCACCACGCCGCCGAGTTATGCCCGTGAGCTGTACCATCAGCTGATTGTCGATATGCAGCCGCTTGGCGTACAGCTGGTGCTGTTAGGTGGCAATCACGACTCAGTGGCGGTGCTTAACGAAAGCGCTGAATTGCTGCGTTGCCTTAACACCAGGGTGGTGCCGGGTTATGTCACTGAGATTTCTAACCATCTGCTGACGTTACACAACAAAGCCGGTGAGCCGGCAGCGGTGCTGGCGGCAGTGCCTTTTTTACGGCCACGCGATTTGTCGCAGCGTGCCGATTTTCGTAGCAGTAGTGGTGTGGAAGCAGCCGAAAAACAGCTGCAATTACAGCAGCAAATCAGTCAGGTGTATCAGGAACTGTATCAGGCGGCGTTGCAGCAGGCCGACACTTTATCGCCCGGCGCGCCCTTGCCGGTGATTGCCAGCGGCCACTTAACCACCGTCGGTGCCAGCAGCACGGAATCGGTGCGGGAGATTTACATCGGCACGCTGGACGCTTTGCCAGCCAGTGCATTTCCACCTTTTGCCTATGTGGCGCTTGGTCATATTCATCAGGCGCAAAAAGTGGGTGGCAGCGAATTTATCCGCTATAGCGGCTCGCCTTTGGCGCTGAGTTTTGATGAAGCGCGCCAGCAGAAATATTGCCTGTTGATCACGCTCGACGCCGGCACCGATACAAATACCGTGCAGGTCGAGGCCTTGCCGTTGCCGCGTTTTCAGCCACTGTGTTCGGTCAAATCTGATCTGGCGAGCTTACCGGCGTTATTAACGCCGGAACTCCAGAACTTAGCCGACGGCCAGCGTTTATGGCTGGAGCTGGTGCTCTGCGGCGACAGTGCCTTGTTATCCGACGTACAACTGCAGCTGGAACAATTACTGGCGCCTTTGCCGGTTGATTTATTGCGGCTGCGTCGTGAAAGGCCAGTCACTGCCGCCGGCATCACTGACAGTGGTCTCAGTCTGCAGGAACTGACGCCAGCGGATGTATTCGCTGCCCGGCTGGCGCAGGAAGAATTGTCCGATGAGATGCAGCAGCGCATGGAGCAGCTGCATCGGGAAGCGCTCGATTTGCTACAGCAGGCTGAATCTGAGGAGCAACCCTGATGCGGATTTTGTCGGTACGGCTGCAAAACCTCAATTCCTTACGCGGCGAATGGACAGTCGATTTTCGTGACCCGGCCTTTGCGCAAAGTAACTTATTTGCCATCACAGGCCCAACCGGTGCCGGCAAAAGTACCTTGCTTGATGCGATTTGCCTGGCGTTATATCACCAGACACCACGGTTAAAAGTATTAAGCCAGACCAGCAATGAGCTGATGAGTCGCCACACCGCCGAATGTCTGGCCGAAGTCGAATTTTCGGTGCGCGACCAGCAGTACCGCGCCTTCTGGAGTCAGCGCCGCTCGCGTGGTGCGGTCGATGGCAATCTGCAGGCGGCGAAAGTTGAGCTGGCGAAGGCAGATGGTGAGATCCTCACCGATAAATCCAATGAAAAACTTAGATTAACTGAGCAACTGACCGGCCTCGATTTTGCCCGCTTTACCCGCTCGATGTTGTTGTCGCAGGGCAATTTCGCTGCGTTTTTAAATGCCAGCGCCAATGAACGGGCGGAGCTGTTAGAAGAGCTGACCGGCACCGAAATTTATGGTCAGCTGTCGATGCAGGTGTTTGAACAATGCCGCACGCTGAAACAACAACAAGAGGTGCTACAGGCGCAGCTGCAGGGCATCAGCCTGTTGTCAGCTGAGCAGCTCGCGCTGTTGGAACAGCAGCAACAACAGTTATTGACGGAGCATCAACAAAGTCAACAAGAGCTGGAGCAGCTGCGCCTGGCACAGCAATGGCAGCTGCAACTGGCGCAAAGTCAGGCACAACAGCAACAGGCCAGTGTGCAGCTACAGGCTGCAGAAGCGCAGGCTGAAGCCGGCAAAGTCGGTCTCGCCAAACTGGCGCTACATCAACAGGTGTTGCAGCTACGGCCTGTGTATCAACAGCTGCTGCAGGCGCGCGAACAACGCGGTCAGGCGGAGCAGGAACTGCATGCTACTCAAAGCAAGTTACAGCAACTGTATCCGTTGTTTTCCGCTGGCCGGGCCTTGGGGCTGGCGGATAGTCAGCAACAAGTTCAGACGCTACAACAACAGCTGCAGCAACAGGACAGCACGCTGCAGCAACTGAGCATGCAGCTCAGTGCTTCGCCGGACGCGACAGTGCTGGCGGCACAGCTGGCGCAGCAGCAAGCGGGCATCGATACAGTGCAGCGTCAGCAGCAGGAATTACAGACGCTGCAACAACAGCAACCCGCGCTGGAACAACAACTACAAGATTGTGTCGCTCAGGCCGAACAGTTGAAAACTGCTCTACCGCAGGCTGAAGCCCGGCTGTCAGAGGCGCAGCAGCAGGCAAAGCAGCTGGCCGTGCAGCTGCAGAGGTTAGCGCCTGCTCAGATCCAGCAACAACTGCAGTTGTTACACCCTCAACTGCAACAATTGCAAAAAGCTGCGCTACAGGCGGCGCAAGGCTGGCAACTGCAACAGCAATTACTCGTGCTGGGCAGCGAACAGGCTGAGTTGCAGCAACAACTGGTGGAAAAACGTCAACAATACAAAGCGCTGCAGGCGGTGTTGCAGGATAAAGAAACCATTCTGGCGCAACAGCAGCTGATCAAAGAACTCAGTGAATACCGCGCGGCATTAAAAGCCGGAGAAGCCTGTCCTTTGTGTGGCAGCACAGACCATCCGGCGGTGACGCATTATCAGCAGCTGGAGCCGACAGCGCAGCAACAACAGGTGCTGCAGCTGCGGCAACAACTGGAACAGCTTAGTAATGATGGGGCGGCTTTCAGTGCCCGGCAGCAAGCGCTGACCCAGCAACAACAGCAGTTCCAGCAGCAGTTGAACAGCTTGCTAACCGGCCTGACAGCAGTGCAGCAACAGTGGTTTGCGCAGGGAACCGGCGTTGAGTTCAGCAACGCAGTAACTGAATTACAGCAGCAAATCAGTGCCTTACAACAGCAAGCCGATCAGGCGCAACAGCTGCAGGCGCAGCAGCTTGTAAAGCAAACAGATGTACAACAGGCGCAGCAACAGCTGCAACATGGCCAGGCCGCGCTGGAGCTGCAGCGTCAGCGCTACAAACAGTTGCAACAGCAACAAAAGCAGTTAGAGATACAGATCAAGCAGTTACAGCAGAGCGTGACCCAGGTACTACAACAATTGGCGACAGCACTGGGCTGTACTGCAGAGGTGACAGTATGCATACAGGCACTCGACGCTGGTCGCGCGCAACTGCAGCACATTCAGCAGCTGCAACTGCAACAACAACAGACGCAGCAGCAATTGCAGCACCTTCAGCAGCAAGGGCAACAAGCCGGTTCGCTGTTGACACAGTGGCAGCAACTACAACAGCTGCAGTTGCCAGAGCTGGCGACATTGTCGGAACGGCCGCAGCCACAAAGCCTGCAACTTTGTCAGCAGCAGGCACAGCAGATCGAACGATTGCAGGCTAATGCCATATTACAACAGCAGCAGTTCAGCAAATGGCAACAACAAAGTGCCACGCTGCAGCAGGACTGGCTGACACAGGCGCAGCAAGCTGGTTTTGCCAGTGAAACGGCCTATTTAATGGCGCAGCTCAGCGAAGCGCAAAAAGCTGAATTAGAGTTGCAACAACAACAGATCCTGCAGGCGCGGACTGAGGCCAACGCCTTGCTGGTGCAGGCGCAGCAGCAAGAGCAACAATTACGCGCACAGCCGCCGGTTGATGCCGAAGCCACGGATCTGGCCAGCCGGATAGAACAGGCACAGCTGCGCCAACAGCAGCAGCAACAGCAACTGGGCGAGCTGAATCAGCAACTCAAACAGCAGCAGGAACTGGCGCAACAACAGGCTGGCCTCTATCAGCAAATTCAGGCGCAGCAGGCGCTTTATCAGGACTGGCAACAGCTGAACAGTCTGATTGGCTCGGCCGACGGCGCCAAATACCGCCGTTTTGCCCAGGGGCTGACGCTGGCACAGCTGGTGCAGCTCGCCAACCGGCAGTTGCAGCAGCTGCACAGCCGCTATCAGCTGGCGCGTAAAGCCGACAGCGAGCTGGAACTGCAGGTGCTGGACAGCTGGCAGGCCGACAGCGCACGTGACACCAAAACCTTATCCGGTGGTGAGAGTTTTCTGGTCAGTCTGGCGCTGGCGTTGGCTTTGTCGGAGCTGGTCAGCCATAAAACCCGGCTCGAGTCGCTATTTCTAGATGAAGGTTTTGGCACTTTGGACCCGGACACACTGGAAAGCGCTTTAGCGGCGCTCGATCAGCTGCAGTCCGGCGGTAAGATGATCGGCATCATCAGCCATGTCGAAGCGTTGAAAGAACGCATTCCGGTGCAGATTAAAGTACATAAACAAGCGGGTGCCGGCTGGAGTACGCTGGAGTTGCCGCAAGTCTGGTGACTTAGACCTGTACTGGCAGACTTGCACGGCCGGACCAGCGTTCTGGCTTACTCTTTAAAGCGGTTTTGGTAGCGCAGCCGCCAGATCAGCAGGCCACAAAGGCACAAAATAAACGCTGAGGGGTATAAAAATTCGTTGTCGAAGCGGAAAAACAGAAAGGTACCGCTGCCGAAATATAAAAAAGGTTGCAGTTCATATAACCAGAAAGGAATATGGAACAGCCCATCTCCGCCGGATTTTGCGTTCAGCCTGCGACGTTCTGCCCGCATGATCCATACCAAAGCCCCTGAATTGATGAACAAAACACCCGCCCATGCGCCGAGCGGATGCGGTAACAGGGCAAAACAGGCGACCCCTGCCAGTAAATACAGATAAGGCAAACTTTCATACATCTGCGACGGTAACATCTGAATACCTCAGGCGGCGATGACTAAACCTCCAGTCTTGTACTGTAATCTGACATAAAAGTAAAATCTGTTAACAATTCAGTTGCTTTGCACTCTTGATCATTGATTTGCCAGGCCTCAGATCTGAGATAACCTGAATTTTAACGATGTTTTACCAAGGGAATTTTAAATGCTGAAACAACTTCTGGCGTCTGCAGGCATCGGGGCCTGCAAAATCGATACACAGCTGCAGTCGAATCAATGTGAGCCTGGCGGGAGCCTGAAAGGTCAGATCCTGATCCAGGGCGGCGCGGTCGCGCAACAAATCAATGGCTTTAGTCTGGCGCTGATGACGCGGGTTAAAGTCAGCACTGATAACGGCGAGCATTACCAGAATTTCTGTCTGCAACGTTTTCGCCTCAGTGACGCCATGCAGGTCGAGCCTGGCAGTCAGCACCGCATTCCGTTTGAATTGCGCCTGAGCGCGGAAATTCCGGTGACGCAATTGCCACATCACACCGTTGGCAAAGTCTGGCTTTGCACTGAAGCTGATATAACCATGGCGCTGGATCCGTCCGACAACGACTTATTGCGTATCGACGCCTCGCCGCTGGTGCTGAACAGCATCAGTGCGATGCTGGAGCTTGGGTTTCAGCTGCAAAAAGTTGATGTCGAAAAAGGTTATCTGCAGGTACCTGGCAAACGCAGCCAAAGTGGCTGTTATCAGGAATTTGAGTTCCGGCCGCGCCAGTGGTTGTCCGGCGTGAAAGAAGTCGAGTTGTCTTTTATTCCGGACGGCGCCGACACATTAATGCTGGTCGAAGTAGACCGGACTTTCCGTGGTGACAGTTACCGTACGGTGCGGTTGTCGCCACAAGCCAGCAGCGCACAAATCCAGCAGGCACTACGCGGCATTCTGGGCTAAGCCGGGGGCAGACCTGAGACTTGCACCGCAGCCTTTTCACCGGTACAACTAACAGCATGATCTGTTTTGTTGCCGGTGGAAACGCGGATGCGCTACCTGTTGTTGTTTGTCCTGCTATTGCCTGCCGTTGCCAGCGCGGCTGAGTTTGTGCTGACGCCGCTGATTTGCGTGCAGCAAAAACACCACAGTTGCGCCATCACCCTCAAAGTGCGCTGGCAACAAAACGCCCCGGCCTGTTTGTTTTTACCGCCGCAAAAGGAACCGCTGCTGTGCGGTCCGGCCGGGTTGCAACAAGAACTGGCGCTTCAGCTCAACAAAGACAGCCGGTTTGAACTACGCACGGCCGACAGCCAGCAAATGCTGGCCGAGCGCACTATCAAAGTGTTGACCATCGATTTTAATGCCGGCGACAAATTACTAAAACGCAGCCGTTGGGGCAGCCAATGAGCCGGCAACATATTCTGCTGGTCGAAGATGACCAGGAACTGGCGAAGCTGGTGGCGGATTATCTGCAAAGTGAAGACTACAGCGTCGTGGTGTGCAGCAATACGCTAAAAGCGAAAAAACTGCTTGCCACACAAGGCTTTGACCTGATGATTTGTGATGTGATGTTGCCCGGCAGCAGCGGTTTTGCGCTGGTCCAGCAAATTCGCAGCCAGTTTAAAGGCCCGATTTTGTTTATGACGGCGCAGACCACAGTGACAGCCCAGCTGCATGGCCTCGAGCTCGGCGCGCAGGATTATCTGCTCAAACCAATAGACCCGCGGTTGCTGCTGGCAAAAATCCGCGTGTTTTTACCACTGCCGCAACAACAAGGGCTAGCCAATCCGGTATTGCAACAAGACAACCTGCGGATAGACCGGCTGTCCGGTCAGGTTAGCCTCGCCGGTTCGCCGCTCAATCTGACCAACGCCGAACTGCAGTTACTGATCACATTGCTAGAGCATTTTCCGCTCGCAGTGTGCCGGGAACGGCTGTTTCGCGAACAGCTCAATCGTGAATATGATGGCGCCGATCGCACTATCGATGGCCGGGCCTCTCGCTTACGCAAAAAACTGCAGGCGGTGGACCCGCGCTGGAATATCCGAAATGTCTGGGGCCAGGGCTACAGCATCAGCGTCAGCACAGCCGGAGATGCCGGATGAGTGCCACCTTACTGCGTTTTTATCTGGCGGTGGTGCTGATGGTGCTGCTGTTATTTTTCAGCCTGAACCAGCTGTATAGCTGGGTCTATCAGGGCGACCACATGACCGTAGCCGCCCGCACTATGCTGCACAACGTGTATCAGCACAGTCAGGCTGACCATCAGCTCAGTTGCCGCCTCAGTATCGACGACGATTGCGCCGGCAGTCTTTATATGGTGATCCCAAAAGATCTATGGCAACCGCAGCCAGGTGTCAGTTATGGCATTGAAGTGTTGCGCGACGGCGACGGCAATGCTTCGATGTGTGCCGAAATGGCCAACGGCGACCTGATGTGTTTAAGTGAGCTCAATCTGCCGCAAGGTGCTGATTTTACGATTGATTTGGTGCATGTATTTCTGGTGTTGCTGCTGTTGGCGCTGTTTTGGTTCAGCCGCAATGTATTTAAAGATGTGGAAACTTTGCGCGTTAGTGCGCTGAAAGAAGTACGGCAGGGCCGCTTGCCGGATTTTCGCCTCAGTAAACAATCTTACCTGCAACCGCTGGCCCGCTCCCTGACACGGATGAACCAGACCATCACCAATCTCAATCAGCTGCAGCGTGAAATGGCGGATACGGTTTGCCACGACATCAAAACCCCACTGGCACGGTTGCGCTTTATTTTGCATGGCATGGAAAGCCGGATGAGTGATGGTCAATATGCCCAGGTTCAGCGCAATCTGCAGGAAATTGAAGACAATGTGTATGATTACCTCCGCCTGGCGCAGCAGGATTTTCGCGCCGATCTGGAGTTGAGTCAGGTACAGCTCAGTGCTGTGGTGGCCGAATTGCTGGAAAAATTTCGCGCCAACACCGAGCACGAACTGAGCTGGGACGGCGACAGCAGCCTGATCATTCAGGCCGACGCCAAATTGTTAGCCCGGGCTTTGTCGAATTTGCTCAGCAACGCGCTGCGCCATTGTGCGCATCAGGTCCGCGTTGAACTGAGCCGGCATGGTAGTGACTGCAGGATTGATATCAGCGACGACGGTGCCGGCTGGCAGCAGGCGGTGCACCGCAACGATCAGGTGCCGCATCACGGCATTGGCCTCGCTATAGTGCGGCGGGTTGCGCATCAGCATGGCGGTGAACTGTTGCAGCTGGAGCGGCCGGGCGGCGGTGCTATCGCCCGCTTACAGTTGCCGGTAGGGAACAATACCGACACTGGTACAGCGGCGCCTGCTAAGCAATAATGACCGCTGGACCCGGTGCGCATGCCGGTATGCTTCTGCAGGAGATCAAGTTGTACAGAAACGCTCTGACGCATTTTGTTGCCTTTTGTTTGGCGTGCTTTGGGTTGCTGGCTCCGGGCGGGGTGATTGCGGCAGCAGGTTCTGCTGTGCAAACCGTGTATTACCATGGCGTGGCGCGTCAGGATTATTACACTGAGCTCCTGCAGCTGGCGCTGAGTTACCCAAGCGGCAAAGCATATCAGCTGAAGGCTTCCGGCCTGTTTATGCCGAAACAACGGGCTTTTGATCTGATGAATGACCGGGGTGGCATTGATGTGCTGTTCGGCAGCGTCAGCCATGAGCGTTTGCAGCATTACCGCGGTGTCCCTTTTGCTATTTTAAAAGGTTATAACGGCTGGCGGGTGGCGCTGATTAACCGGCAAACACCGGATATCCTCAAAGGCATCCACAGTAAACAGCACCTTAGACGGCTTACCGCGGGTCAGTTTCTGACCTGGAGTGACACGCAGATCCTGCGCAGTAATGACCTTAAAGTCGAAACCAGCGCCGACGGCCATGGTTTGTATGGCATGCTGGAGCGTCGTCGTATCGATTATTTCCCGCTGTCCGTGTTGGAAGTCGCCTATGAGCTCAGCCTCCACCAGAATTCCCATCTGATGATAGACCCGCATCTGCTGTTGATTTACCCCACCGCCACCTGGTTTTATGTTGCCAAAGACAATAACGCGCTGGCGGACGCCTTGCTGCAGGGCTTGCAGCAGGCCGAGCGCGACGGCAGTTTCGAGCGCCTGTTTCAGCGCCATTTTGGCGCCGCGCTGCAACAGCTGAATCTGGATAGTCGCAGTCGCATTCTGCTGGACAATCCGCTGTTACCTGCAGGTCTGCCCGACAACTGAGTCAGAAACTGAGGTGACAAATGTCATTCTGCTTTGCTGACAACACAGACTATTCCCTGCGTCCTGGCTCGGTTAAGCTGTGTCCAATAGTGCAAATCCAGACTCGGCGTGGAGGCAATAATGACAGTGCAGTTAGACGGCAAGTGGAGCTGGGTTTATCTGGTGAATCTGGTGTTTTATCTGGTGCCGTTGTTTTATCTGCCGCTGGCGCCGTGGCAAATCGCCGTCGCAGTTACTGTGCTAGCGGCTTTTGTCTGGTGTTATTTCTGGGCCTACCGGGTGCCGACGGCGCGAATGCAATGGCCAGTGCTGTGTATGCTGGTGCTGGCGATTGGCGTGACACCGCTCAATCCCGGCAGCATTTCTTTATTTGCATATATTGGCTTTTTCCTCGGCTTTGCCTGGCCGTTACGTCAGGCCATAGCTGCAGTAACTGCTGTGCTGTTGATCATGGTTGCTCTGAATAGCTGGCTGGGTTTTAAGGGGCCGTATTTCCTGCTCTATGGTGGTTTATTGCTGGTGGCGGTCGCGAGTTTTGGTTTGCTGGAGCGGCAGCGGCAAATGCGGCTGCGCCAGCAACAACGTAGTCAGGAAGAAATCACCCAGCTGGCACAAATGGTCGAGCGCGAACGTATTGCGCGGGATTTACATGACATCATGGGCCACAGCTTATCGAGTATTGTGCTCAAGGCAGATCTGGCCAAAGCCTTACTGAAAGCCGGCCACAGTGAAGAGGCGGCTTTACATCTGACTGAGCTTGCTCAGGTCGCGCGTGATTCGTTATCACAGGTACGGCAGACCGTTTCAGGTTATAAACACAAAGGGCTGTTGGCGGAAGTCAGCACTCTGGCACAGCGCCTGCGCGAACATGGTTTTGCCGTGACGTTGGAAGGCGAAGTGCCAAAGCTGGCGGCGCGCGAAGAGTCGGCCTTGATCCTGGTACTGACTGAACTGGTCACCAACATTTTGCGTCACAGCAAAGGTGACAGCTGCCGCATTAGTTTTCGTGAACAGGATCAAGGTGTTGTGATGGAAGTGGCCGACAATGGTGAAGTGAAAAACTTCGGCTTTGGCAACGGTCTGACCGGGGTCACTGAACGGCTGCACGCGCTGCAGGCTAAGCTGGACTATCAACTGGATGCCGGCTGTCAGTTAAAAATTTGGCTGCCAAACGTCAATAGCCGCTAAGGGAACTAAATATGCGAATTTTACTGGCGGAAGATCAGGCCATGGTGCGCGGCGCGTTGGCCTCGCTGTTAAAACTATCCAGCAATCATGAACTGGTCGAAGCGGCCGACGGCGACAGTGCACTAAAGTTACTCAAAGCCGAACATTTTGATGTGTTGCTGACCGACATTGAGATGCCGGGCCGCAGCGGGCTGGAACTCGCAGCCTGGCTGCAGCAACAACAGAGTAAAACCAAGGTTATCGTCATTACCACTTTTGGCCGCAGCGGTTATGTGCGCCGTGCGCTGGATTGCGGCGTCAGCGGTTTTTTGCTCAAAGACGCGCCGGTGGATGATTTACTGGCGGCTATCGACAAAGTACTGGCCGGTAAACGTGTGATCGACAGCGAACTGGCGCTGCTGGCGCTGGGTGAACAGGACCCGCTCAGCGACAAAGAACGCCGCGCGCTGCGGCTGGCCGGTGAAGGTAAATCCACCGCCGAAATTGCCGGTATATTGTTTATTGCCGAAGGCACTGTGCGCAATTATCTGTCCGAGGCGATGGCGAAACTCAATGCAGTGAACCGGGTGGAAGCTGCCCGCATCGCCCAGCAAAAAGGCTGGCTCTGAGTGGTCAAATGGCGCGCTCCGTGTTAACTTGAAGTTAATATAATACAGGGGTAAGCCATGTTGATTTCTTCACTGGCAGCCGTCTGGCTGAATGCCGGACTGGCTGCAGCGCCGCACCAATCCGCAGCGCAGCTGCAGCAGTTACAGCAACTGAGCAGCGACAATGCCCGCATCGTCCGTTTTGCCAGCCCGGAACAAGCCCGGCTGGCGGCGATCAGTCTGCATGACGCGCTGCTTGGCGGGCGCTGGCAGGACAGCAGTCTGATCCTGCAGCTGGATGCTGCAACAGAGGCCCGGTTAGCGCCTTATGCCGAGTCGATCCATCCTGCTTATCTCTGGCAACAGCAACAGGCTGCCACAGCGGCGCAACCGCTGACAGACAGCGCCCAGAGCATTCCGGGTTACGCCTGTTATCCCACGGTGGAAGAAACCTACAGTCAGGCCGAACAGCTGGTGCGCGATTATCCCGACTACGCCAGCTGGCACAAGATCGGCAGTGGCTGGGCTAAAACCAAAACCGGCACTGGTTATGACCTGTATGTGCTGAAAATTACCAATCGCAACAGCGGCGCGGACAACAAAGCCAAGTTGCTTGTCAATAGCGCCATCCATGCCCGCGAATATGCCACAGCAGCGCTGACGCTGGAATTTGCCAAAGACTTGCTGGGTAAAGCCGGCAAAGATGCGGATGTCGACTGGATGCTGGCACAAAACGAAGTGCATCTGGTGCTGCAGACCAATCCGGAAGGGCGGAAAATTGCCGAAACCGGTGTGTCCTGGCGCAAAAATATCAACGATACCGCCTGTAACAGCGCCACCTTTGGTGTCGATCTGAACCGCAATTTCAGCTTTGGCTGGTTCGCTATCCCGAATGGCAGCAGCGGCAACAGCTGCGATTTAACCTACCGTGGGGTCAGTGCCGGTTCAGAGCCTGAAGTACAGGCGCTGGAGCAATATGCCCGCAGCCTGTACCCGGATAAACGCGGGCCGGCGCGCACCGACGCGGCGCCGGACAATACTGCCGGCATCCATATCGACGTGCATAGTTACAGCGAACTGGTGTTGTGGCCCTGGGGCGATACCACTACCCCAGCGCCCAATGGCCCCGCATTAAAAGCATTGGGGCACAAACTTGCGTGGTTTAATAACTATGTACCGACCCAGTCGATTGGTTTATATCCGACTGACGGCACCAGCGATGGGGTCAGTTATGGTGAGCTCGGCGTGGCCGCTATTACTTTTGAAATTGGTACGGCGTTTTTTGAGTCTTGCGCCAACTATCAGGCCAATGTGCTGCCGGACAATCTGCGTGCGCTGTATTATGCGCTGCGTGTCAATACAGCCCCTTATTTGTTACCGGCCGGGCCTGATGTCAGTCAGCTCAATCTCAATACCACCGCAAACCAGATCCCGCGCAACGTGCCGCTACAGCTCAAAGCGCTGGTCAGCGACAGTCAAAGCAGCGGTTACAATGGCGGTGTTGCCAGCCAGGTTATCCAAAGTGTCGAACTGACGCTGGACCAGTGGCCGGATCTGGCAGGGAGCAGCAGTATCAGCATCAATGCCACCGACGGCAAGTTTGATGCTGCTAATGAATTCATCAGTCATGTCTTAGATATCTCCGGGCTTAGTGAAGGCCGCCACACGCTGTACCTGCGTGCCAAAGACAGTGCCGGCAACAGCGGCCCGGTGTATGCCCGTTATTTTACTGTGACAGCGCCGGTGGATATCAAACCGCCAGTACCGGATTTCACCGTGGAATGTCAGTTCCTGCGCTGCCAGTTCCGCAATACCACGCCAGGCGATGCAACTTTGCCATTGGAGTTCAGCTGGACCTTCGCTGAAGGGGCGACCAGCACGGCGAAAGATCCGGTGTATACCTACAGCGCGGCCGGCACATATCAGCCGGTGTTACGGGTGACCATGGCCGGGCAAGCTGAACAGCGCAGCAAAGCTCTGCAAGTCTTTGCTGAACCTCAGTTACAGCTCAGCAGCAACTGCCAGAATCTGAGTTGTACCCTGACCGCCAGCGCCAGTAGCGCGAATGGCCCGGTCGGGACTGTGCAGTGGACCGTGAATAATCAGACGCTCAGTGGCTACAGTGTCAGCGTCACTTTCACGGCTGCCGGCACCTATCAGGCACAGGCAGAAGTCAGCGACAGTGCCGGGCAAAAAGTACAGAAAACACTCAGCGTGACAGTCACAGCGCCCGTGGTGGTAACGCCGGCAGAGCCTGCGGCGAAATCCTCGTCGTCCGGCGGCAGTGTTGGTTATGTAAGCTTACTGTTGCTGTGCATTTTACGGCGGCGGCTGGTTTAACACAGTGTGAGGGCTGCCGGTGAAGGGCTGCCCTGTTCTGTATGGCTCCGCTCAGGGGACCAGTTGCAGTGCCAACGCCCGCTGTTGCTGCTCCAGTAACAACTGGAATTTGTCAGCCGGGATCGGCGGACTGCACAAATAGCCCTGATAGCGGTCACAGCGCTGTACCTTCAGGAATTCCAGCTGTTGCGCCGTTTCCACGCCTTCAGCCAGCACTTTAAAACCCAGGGTATGGGCGATGCCGATAATCGCAGTGGCGATCGCCATATCATCCTGGCTATGAGGAATATCATCGATAAATTTCTTATCGATTTTCAGTACATCCAGTGGGAAACGTTTCAGGTACGCCAAAGACGAATAACCGGTGCCAAAATCATCAATTGCCAGCCGGATACCGAGCCGGCGCAAATCGTCCAGTACTTGTACCACCAGTTCCTGATTTTCCATCAGTGCACTTTCGGTCAGTTCCAGTTCCAGACAATGTGGCGGAAAGCCGGTGTCGTTTAGTACCTGAGTGACCTGTTTGCGCATGTCATAGCGCTTAAACTGCGCCGGTGACACGTTGACCGCCAGTGTCAGGCGGGGCAGGCCGGCTTCCAGCCATTGCTGGCCTTGCCGGCAGGTTTCGGTCAGCACAAATTCACCGATGTCATTAATCAGCCCACAAGCTTCGGCGACCGGGATAAACCGCATTGGCGAGATCATGCCCTGTTCAGGGTCAAACCAGCGCACTAAGGCTTCAGCGCCGATGATACGGCCGCTGAAAATATCAATTTGCGGTTGGTAATAGACCCGCAAGTGATTGGCTTTAATCGCTTTACGCAGTTGAGCTTCAATTGTCAGCCGATCGCGCGCAGCCTGAGTGTAAGCATCTGAGTAGAAAGTAAAAGTATTACGCCCGGCCGCCTTGGCTTTATACAGCGCCGCGTCGGCGCCTTGCAGCAGCGCTGTGGTGTTGTCACCATGATCCGGAAACACTGCGATACCAATGCTGGCTCCCAGCGACACTTCGACCTGGTCACTGAGGCTCCAGGATTGCCCCATATGTTGCAGCAACTTTGTGGCGACAATAGCCGCGTCCCCGCTATCCGGTAGCGCCGTCAGCAAAATGGCAAATTCGTCGCCGCCCAGCCGTGCCAGCACATCAGTGTCCCGCACTTTTTGTTTAAGCCGGGCGGCGACTTGCAGCAACAATTCATCGCCATATTGGTGACCGTAGGAGTCGTTGACATCTTTAAAGTGGTCTAAATCCAGCACTAACACTGCGGCGTAGGCGTGATCCCGTCGTGCGGTTTTAATCGCCTGTTCGGCAATTTGCATAAACAGCTGCCGGTTTGGCAGATGGGTGAGCTCGTCATGTTCACTGAGGAACATCATCTCCGCTTCAGTGGCGCGGATCTCGGACAAATCAGTAAACACGGCCGCATAATGGCTGATTTGCCTCGCCTCATTAAATACTGCACTGATACTGAGTTGCACCGGCAGCACAGTACCATTTTTGTGTTTGTTCACCACCTCGCCCTGCCAGTAATTTTGATCAGTCAGCTGTTGCCACATCTGCTGATAAAACTCCTCACTGTGTTGGCCTGAGCGCAGCATCGATGGTGTTTGACCCAGTAATTCAGCTTCACTGTAGCCAAAAAGACTCACCAGCGCCGGATTGACCGAAATAATGACTTTGTCGGTATCGGTGATCAAAATGCCTTCGCGGCTGCTGTTAAACACCGCGTCAGCCAACCGCAGATTGGCTTCTTGTTGTTTACGGACTGATAAGTCGATGTCCATGCAGAAGATTTGCGACGGCCGCCCCGGTAACTGCACCACGGCATGACCGGAGAACACATGCACCGGTTCGCCGCCTTTGCGCTGTAAGACCAGTTCGCCCGCTGGGATCGGTACGCCACTGTCGGCCATATGCTGGACGGCGGCCTGTACATCGGCGTGCATCGGTGCTGGGATAATTAAATCCAGCAGACTTTTGCCGACCGCTTCCTCTTTGCTGTAGCCATATAACACTTCACTGGCCTTGTTCCAGTAAAAAGTGGTGCCATCGGCTTCATAGCCCTGCACCGAGATCTCCGGTGTATTGTCCAGCAAAGTGCGAAAACGCAGTTCGCTTTCCATCCAGTGCTGCTCGGCCTGTTTCTGCATGGTGATGTCTTCAAGCTCAAGCAACACATGACTGATTTGATTGTTCCGGTCGACAATGGCATACAACGAACTCTCCAGCCATTGCTGCTGCACCGGTTGCGCGGCGTGAGCCCGTTGGTCCTGCCGGCTGACCTTATGTTGGCCACTCTGCAACTGCGCAAAGACGCTGTCCAGCCATTGCTGTTGGTCGGCCGGCAGGACGTCTTTGAGTTGTGGCAGTTCTTCCAGCTGACTGGCCGGGATTTGGCTGAGCTGAACAAAACGCTGATTAAAATACTGCACATCGCCCTGAATGCCACAGATCAGCACACCGACCGGACTTTGTTCAATCGCCTTAGAAAACAGCTCCAGCCGGCCTTTGGCGTCACTGCGTTCAACTAAAAATGCCGCCAGGCTGGCAGTAAACTGGATGAGGTCGCGCTCATCCGGTGTCGGGTCACGTTTTTCCGCCAGATAAATGCCAAAAGTGCCGAGCAACTGGCGTTCGGTGTCAAAAAAGGGTGTCGACCAGCAGGCTTGCAGCCAGTCATAAGGAGCAATCAGGTCCTGAAAATTCAACCACAGCATGTCATTATGCACATCGGCGACATAAACCGGCTGTCCGGTGGCGGCCGCAGTGCCACAGGAGCCGTTGCCGTAACGGATCGGTAATTTGTCCACTTTTGCATTGTAATCGGCCGGCAGGCTTGGCCCGGCCAGCACGCGCATCACCTGATTCTGCTTGTCCGCTAACAAAATCGAACCACGCAGGTGAGGTAGCTGCTGCTCTATAAATTTCACCAGTTCAGTCAGCAAATCAGGTAAAGCGGCATCATCGAGCAAGCGGTGCAGCAGGTAACTTTGCGCCTGCTGTTTCATTTGCTGTTGTTTGCGTTCGCGGATGTTTTGCCAGCAAAGCACCAGCACAGTGCCATCCTGCGATTGTGGTACCGGAATGGCCCGGTAAGCAGTCGGCAGCGTTTCGCCATGCAAATTGATAAACAAATCGGCTTCGCCGCTGATAGGTTGGGGCTGCTCCAGCGCTTTGTGGATCTCCCGCCACAGCGCCAGCGCCGCTTTTTGTTTGCTGACCAGCGTTTGCACCGGTAACCCGATCAGCTGGCTGGGAGTGGCGTAGCCCAATTGTTGCTGTGCTGCCTGGTTGACAAAGGTGATTTCGGCATGCTGGTTGACGCCGATAATGGCGTCTCCGGTTGAGTCTAGCAGCAGCTGTACTTGCGCCATACTGGCCTGTAGCGCAAGCAGCGCTTGCTTGCGGGCATGAATATCTTCGATGACTGAGACAAAATAACACTGCGAACTGTCGCTGCTGCGATGATAAGACACCGACAAATGGGCCCAGACAAACTGGCCATCACGGCGGCGGTAGCGCTTTTCCATCTCAAAGCTTTCACGCTCACCCCGCACCAGTTCATCACACATTTGTAAGTCGTCGGCCAGGTCGTCCGGATGGGTTAGGTCCTGAAAAGTACTGCCGGCGAGGTCTGCCGGGTCATACTGCAACATTTGCGCAAAACGGTGATTCACCTGAATAAAGTGGCCTGACAGGGCGACGTGCGCAATACCGACAGCGGCCTCATCGAAGGTACTGGCCAGTTTTTGCTGCATCAACCGGGCGAAGCGGTAATTGGCGCGCAACAAAGTGTAAAGCAACAGCGGAAAAAGCACGGCACAGCCGCCGAGTAACCAGCCAAGTGTCTGGCGCAAGGTCGCATGCTGGCTGGCAGATAACCAGGCTGCGGTAGATTCAGGTTGTTGTGTCAGCCACCACAGCAAGATGATGACGAGATAAAACAGCAGCACAGACAGCAGCAGAGGCTCGGCGCGGCGCGAAAAGGCTTCAGTGTGCGGTGCAGTAAACGGCATCTGTCATCTTCCCTGTTGTAGGCACCCGCACGGTCTTATTGTGAAGTCGCGCCTGAACCGGCGCGCAATAATGCCCTGTGAAAGCGGGTGTTACATGTATCGATCAAGCATAGACGAAGCGAATAGAAGGGCAAATCGGGACAGCAGCAGCTGGGGGTGCTGTCCCATTTGGATTAAAACGAATAAACCAGCGTCAGTGAGGTCTGGGTGTCGGTATTCTTTTTACCGACTGGTACTTCAGAATCATGCTGCACCGTGAATGCGGCTTTCATCTGCATGCTGCCGTTAATGCGGGCACTGACTGAGGTTTCTGACTGGGTTCTTTTATTGTCCGAGCTGGCCTCAAGACTCAGCAGCTGGCGGAACGTCGCGCTGTCAGAAATCACCCAGTCCAGACTGCCGGCGGTACGGACCAAAGCGCCTTTTTCGGTGACATCTCCGGCAGTTTTGCCTGTGTAATAACCAGGACCGATTTCGGCGTCGATACTGATGCCATCACCCTGATACAGACGGTCGCCGTAACCGGCAGAGATCAGGCTGTAGCTGGTGTAAGCGCCAAAATCATCTTCAGTGTGTGAGCCAAAGATAAACAGCTTGGCGTGGTCAGTGTCGAGTTTGTAGCCGGCTTTGCCGGAGACAAAATAGCGTTCAGCAGATTTTTCGCTGTAGCGGTTACCGTTAACGTCGGTTTTTTCATCTTCTTTAAAAAACGCACTGAGCACATATTCATTGCTCCACTGCACCAGCTCCTGTTTGGCGTCGATTTTACCGGTGACAGAAGTACCTTTGGTGTTACCTGATGTAGTGATAGCCCCCAGCTCTGCCGACGTTGCCCAACCCAGTTTGGTCTCATCTGCCGCCTGAGCAGACAAAGAGCTGGCCGCCAGTGCTGCCAGTAAAAATGGATATTTCATGCTTCATCCTTGTTTGGTTTCATATGTAAAGACATTTGTGGAAATGGAATTTCGATGCCGGCGTCATCAAACTGCAGTTTGACCTGTTCCAGCGTATGCCAGTAAACGTCCCAGTAATCGGCGGCTTCAACCCACGGCCGTAGTACAAGCTGCACCGAAGAATCGGCCAAAGCACCCACTGCAATTACCGGTGCCGGCTCTTTCAGCACGCGGCTGTCGGCCTCGAGGATGTCGTGCAGAATTTGTTTGGCGCGGCGTAAATCGGAGTCGTAGCTGATGCTGATTGTTAAATCGATACGGCGACGTTTTTCTGCGGAATAATTAACGATAGCACCGCCGGTAATTTGCGAATTCGGCACAATGATTTTTTTGTTATCAGCGGTTTTGAAAATGGTCTGGAAGATATCAATCCGCTCCACGATGCCGCTGATGCCGGCGACTTCCACCATATCACCTGACTTAAACGGCCTGAACACGATGATCAACACACCCGAGGCAAAATTGGATAACGAACCTTGCAGTGCCAATGCGACGGCTAAACCAGCGGCACCGAGAATGGCCAGGAAAGATGCAGTCTGAATGCCCAGATGCGATAAGGCGATGAGTGCAAAGGCAATTAATACGGCGGCATAGACGATGCTCGACAGGAACGACACCACAGCGCGGTCAACATGGCGCAGCAGTAAGGCCTTGCCAATCAGCCGGGATACACCGAGCGCAACCCAGCGGCCGACGTAAAAAATGATGATGGCAACCACCAGTTTCAGACAGAAACTGACGATTAAGTCCTGATTTTTCTGCAAAAAAGTTAAGCTTTGTTCGATGACCTGCACTTCGGGTTGCATCTTGCTGACCTCCAATTGAGCGGGATAAAAAAACAGCCCTGCCAATATGCTAACATCTTCACCCGGATTTGGCAGACGCAATTCAGGTAAGAAATGGATCTGTTTTCGTTACAACGTCAGCTTGGTGGCCTCACTGAATACCCGCTGGAGCTATGGCAACCGGCGTTCTGTGGCACTGTACCCATTCGGATTGACCGCGACGGCAGCTGGTATTTTCATGGCAGCCCGATCAAAAGGCCCGAGTTAGTACGGCTGTTTGCCGCGGTACTGAGTTGTGTTGATGGACGATATTTGCTGACAACACCAGCCGAGCAGGTGCAGATTGACGTCGATGATGCGCCTTTTGTGCTGGTCGAAGCGGTGTGGCTGGAAGATGGCCGTTTGCAGCTGACCACTAACCTGCAACAGAGTTTTATCGCGGGGCCGGATTATCCGCTGTTGCTGCAGCCGGAAGCCGGCAGTGGGCAGTTGTTGCCATATCTGCAACTCAAACGCGGCTTACGCGCCAAATTCAGCCGGACTTTGTATTACCAGCTGGCTGAACAAGCGCAGGAGCAAATCGTTGAAGGTGAGCGCCACTACGTGTTGTATAGCGGCGACTATTGCTGCCGGCTCGGCTGACGTATATGAGCCGCAAGACCAGTTAAATCACTTTTGAATAACTCTGTTGCTGCGCTACTAGATAGGCGTCAAAAGCCGCTGCAATGATCCGCACCCAGGGCCGGCCGCGCTCTGTTACTTCCAGCTTATCGCCCTGCCAGCGCACCAAGTCGTCGTCGAAGCAAGGCTGCAGCTGCGCCAGCGACGCAGCGAAATAATCCTGAAAATTTATCTGCCAGTACTGCGCCAGCGCTTTGGTATCCAGCACAAAATTACACATAATGCGGGCGATTAAGTCAGCGCGGATTTGGTCGTCGCGGCTTAAGGTCAGGCCTTTATCGATGGCGAGACTGTGCTGTTGCTCCAGCGCCTGATAATAGTGCTTCAGCTCTTTTTGTTGTTGCCAGATCAAATTGCCGACCTGACTGATGGCTGACACGCCAAGCCCGAGCAAGGCATCGCAGGCATCCACACTGTAGCCCTGAAAATTGCGGGTCAGCTGTTGCGCTTGCTGCGCTTTACAGAGTGGATCAGTCGCTTTGGCAAAATGGTCCATACCAATAGCGACAAAACCGGCCTGTTGCAGTGTTTCCAGCGCCAGTGCCAGCAGCGCGAGTTTTTCGCTGGCACCGGGTAAAGCTGCATCGGGAATTTTGCGCTGCGCCGCGAAGCGCTCCGGCAGATGCGCGTAGCTGAACAGCGAAATCCGGTCTGGGTCGAGGCTGATCACCTGCGCTAAAGTCTGACCAAAACTCTCCACCGCCTGATGCGGCAGACCGTAGACCAAATCCAGGTTCACTGAGCGGAAGTTTAAAGCCCGCGCCGCTTTGACCAGATCCTCCACCATACTGTAAGGCTGCACCCGGTTGATCGCTTGCTGTACCTGCAGGTCAAAATCCTGCACGCCAAAGCTGACGCGGCTAAAACCCAGCTCGCGTAATAATGCCAGCTTTTCAACGTCACAACTGCGCGGGTCAATTTCGATACTGAGTTCAGCGTCCGGCAGAAACTGAAAATGCTGGCGCAGCAGCTGCATCAGGCGACGCAGCTGGGCTCCATCCAGATAAGTTGGCGTGCCGCCGCCAAAGTGCAGCTGATGCACTTGTTTGGCGGTGCAGGCGTCTTGGTACAAGGCCATTTCAGTGGCGAGTGCGTCGAGATAACGGTCGGCTTTGCTCTGATCGCGGCTGATAACTTTATTGCAGCCGCAGTAATAACAAAGTTCGCGGCAAAACGGCACATGCAAATACAGGCTCAGTGCCGGACCAGTGTCGTGCAGTGCCTGTAAAGCGCGTTCTGGCGCAAAACCGCTACGCAGCAACAACGCGGTCGGGTAAGAGGTGTAACGGGGGCCTTTGACGTTATATTTTTTAATCAGGGCTTCGTCCCAAAATGTCGTCATCATATCGCATCTGCCACAGCGGAAATGGCGTCAGTATAAAGACTGTGTTGAAGTGCATATTGATCCAACACAACAGATTGGACTTTCAATAAGAGGCCAAGCCTCATAACCCGGGAACAACCATGAACAAAATAACTACTGCAATGCTGCTGGCCGGTTTGTTACCGCTGGCCGGTCAGGCGGCCACTTTGATCCACGCCGGCACTCTGATCACCGCAGAAGGCGAACAAATCCTGCAAAAACAAACGCTGGTGATCGAAAACGATCAGATCAAAGCCATTGAAGCCGGTTTTCGCCAACCTGCCGCCACCGACACCCTGATTGATTTATCCAAACAAACGGTATTACCGGGCCTGATGGATATGCATACTCATTTTTCCTATCAGAGCAGCCCGGGCGCCTATAGCGAAGGTTTCACGATGAATGAAGCCGACGTGGCACTGCGTGGGGCGACCTATGCCGAAAAGACGCTGCTGGCCGGTTTTACCACAGTACGGGAATTAGGCGACAGCCATCTGATTAGTACGGCGCTGCGTAAAGCCATTAACGCCGGTTACACCAAAGGCCCGCGTATTTTCACGGCGGGTAAATCGATTGCCACCACCGGTGGCCATGCTGATCCGACCAATGGCGTGGCTTATCTGCGAATGGGTGACCCTGGTCCGGACGATGGGGTCATTAACGGCCCGGATGATGCGCGTAAAGCCGTGCGGCAACGCTACAAAGAAGGTGCCGACCTGATTAAGATCACCGCGACCGGTGGTGTGCTCAGCGTGGCTAAAAGTGGCATGAACGCCCAGTTCAGCGACGAAGAACTGGCGGCTATTGTCAGCACGGCGAAAGACTACGGTTTCACGGTTGCCGTGCATGCGCATGGCAAAGAAGGGATGGAGCGGGCGATAAAAGCCGGTGTCACGTCGATTGAGCACGGCACTTTTATGGACGATAACACCATCAAGCTGATGAAACAGCACGGCACTTATTTTGTGCCGACCATCAGCGCTGGTAAGTTTGTTGCGGAAAAAGCCAAAGAGCCGGGTTATTTCCCGGAAATGGTGCGGTTAAAAGCTGCCACTATCGGGCCTTTGATTCAGGCCACTTTTACCAAAGCGCAAAAAGCTGGGGTGAAAATCGCTTTTGGTACTGATGCAGGCGTCGGTATGCACGGCGACAACTGGCGCGAATTTGTTTATATGACTGAAGGCGGCATGTCGGCGCATCAGGCGATCTTAAGTGCGACTATTGAAGGCGCGCGCTTGCTACAGATGGAGCAAAGCCTCGGTAGCCTGAAAGCCGGCAAAATGGCCGATATTATTGCGGTGCCGGGCAACCCGCTGCAGGACATCAGTGTGCTGGGCAAAGTTAGTTTTGTGATGAAGGCCGGCAAGGTCTATAAGCAGTAACGGATAGCAGCAAATAAAAAGCCGCAGTGATGCGGCTTTTCGTTTTAGAGAGCAGGTTTTAGTGGACCGGTTTTAAAATTTCCAGCAACTGGCGGATATCCTGTTTGATCGAAGTGGCCAGCTGAATTTCCGTTTGCTGACGGATATGATCGAGGTGGCGCAGCTCTTTTTTGTCCAGCGCTTTGCGGGCTTCGTGCGTCGGCATCGCCTTGACGCAGTCATACATCGCAAATAATCCCGGGTAACGGCAGGCCTGTGCCAGTTCAGGTTGCAGGTTTTCCAGTAATACCCAGATACGCAGACCGGCTTCGGACAGCTCACACTGGTCTTCTAACGTGGCCTGGCCAATCAGCACAATACTGTCCAGCAGATATTGCTGATGTTCAGCCTGTTTACGTTGTTGCTCAGCCTGCGCCTGTTGTTGCTGCAGCTTTTGCTTTTGCAGGAGCGACAATAAGCGGCCCAGATAAAAAGCCAAAGCGCTGACAATCAACACGCCCAGCGCAAGTAGTCCCCACCAAATCGCCATCAAGTTATTCGCCTAATAAGTCTTTACGCCAGTCGGTACGTTCAAACTGTGCCAGCGGATCCAACTCTTCAATGTCTTCTGCGGTATCTTGTTCGGCTTCGTCTGACACTTCTTCATCGTCCAGACCCAACAAGGTCAGTAATTCCGCGTGACGGGCGGTTTTGCTATTAAAGTACTTTGCATCTTTGCCGGTCAGAATTTCACCGTTTTCGACGCGTTCAACCAATGCCAGCAGTTTTTCATCCTGCTCCAGCGCGGCAAGTTCCTGCTCGGGCGCTAATGGGGCGATTTTAACTTTGGCCAGCTGCGCCTTGGGCTTTAAGTCGGCCATTTGTTGCAGTAATTGCTGCTCAGTCTCATTGCCGTGCAGAGCGATGGGCTTTTTGCTGCCGTGGCGCGGGTCTTTGTTAGTCTGACCGCTGTGCTGTGGTTTTTCTTGCACAGGGGCATTGCGGCTGCCTGATTTTAAACCAGCACCTTTTTTCTTGGTCTCGACCGGGCGCTCGCGCGATTGCCGCGCTTCGGCTGCGGGTTTGTGACGGCTGCCGATCGGGCCTGTTGTGCGGGACTTTTTGATGCGTGTCATGGTCTGTACCTGTAGAAAAGGGCGCGTATTTTAACCAGATTTTGCCGGAAAGCCCAAGGCTTTCTCCGCAACAGTCAATTGAAGTGCGCAATGGAGCGCGTAGAAAAACAAAACGGCGATAACCTGAAGCCATCGCCGTCTGAAAGTTTGTGCAAGCAGCACTGAATTTTGTTATGTCATCCTAACTGTGGCAGACACCCTGTCTGAGCAGTTTCCGTATATTGTTGCGTCGCTTCCGTGCAGAAATTGTTATTCGCGATCGTCCTAATACTTTTTTCGTCTTCCGTGGAGCTTGCGTTAATAACGCTGACATCAGTGACGATGTCCTTCCAAATGTACTAAAGCACTGCTGCTTTCCATGCAAAACTTCCGTTTTGTCGAGTTGTTACTAAAAGTAACGGGGTTTAATTTACTCTGATTGGCCGGAATGGCAATACTATGATTAAAAAAAAATCAGAAAAAAAATGAACCAAAAATTAATGTCAAATAAATTCAGTTATTTGCCCGATTAAATACGACAAAGAGTCGGTTATTGCTGATTTGTTTTGGGTTTATTTCGCACGCAGCTTGTGAGACATATCTCACAAATCCAGATGGTGGAAAATAAAAAAACCGGAGCGGAGTCCGGTTTTTTCCTGATGCTGACTGGGATTAGTGTAAACCGCCCAGATATTTTGACAGCACTTCGATGTCTTTATCTGTCAGCTTGTGTGCGGTATCACGCATCATACCATTGAGGTCATTGGCGCGGGTGCCGGCACGGAAGGCTTCCAGCTGCGTTTTAATATAAGCGGCATGCTGGAACGAGATTTTCGGGAAACCTGCCAGGCTGTGACCAACACCACGTGGACCGTGGCAGGCAATACAAGCTGGAATACCACGTTGCATATCACCGGCGCGGAATAATTTTTGGCCCGCTTCCACCACGTCTTCCGGCGTGGTGCCAGATTTCATGGTCTGTGAAGCAAAATACGCGGATAAATCTTTCATATCTTCGTCAGACAACGCTGCGACCATACCAGCCATGACCGCATTGCTACGACCTTCTTTACCGCCTGTCGCTGCGCCTTGTTTGAAGTCTTTTAACTGCTTATAGATATAACCGGCATGTTGCCCGGCGATCTTTGGATACATATCAGTTGGGCTATTACCATCTGGTCCGTGACAGGCTGCACAGGTGGCAGATTTCGCTTTACCTGCTTCAACATTGCCCTCAACCGCAGCTGCCTGACCGGCTAGCCCTAATAAAAGCATGAATGGAATTGCTATTTTTCTCATGTTTAATTGTCTCTGTTCTGCGTGACCCTGCCCAACTTGCAACAGGCTTAGAAGATAATAACCCTATTTTTTATGCCTATTTTACACGAAACCTGCTGATAGAAAATCCCAATACTTATGCAGATTATTGATTTCCGCTAAACTATAGCCAAATTTGAGTCCGGAGTATGACGTGTACAAAGCAATATTTAACTACCAGCAAACGAGATTTCTGACCAGCGCCCCCGATATCCGGGCTTTGCCGGATGATTCTGGCATTGAAGTGGCGTTCGCCGGACGCTCAAATGCCGGCAAGTCCAGTGCACTGAATACGCTGACCCGGCAAAATAGTTTAGCCCGCACCAGTAAGACGCCGGGCCGCACCCAGCTCATCAATACCTTTCACCTGGCTGAGAACAAAAGGTTGATTGATTTACCTGGCTATGGTTTTGCCAAAGTGCCATTGGAAGTCAAAGAAAAGTGGCAAAAGTCGCTCAGTGAATATCTGATGAAGCGGCAGAGCCTGAAAGGCATCGTCGTGCTGATGGATATCCGCCATCCGCTGAAAGATTTGGACCAGCAGCTGGTGCACTGGGCGGTGCAATCTGGCTTGTCTGTGCTGATCCTGCTGACTAAGGCGGATAAACTAAGCCCCGGCCCCCGGAAAAAGACTGTGCTCGAAGTTCGCGAAGCATCTTTGGCCTTTATGGGTGATGTGACGGTCGAAGCGTTCAGCTCGTTAAATAAAATTGGGTTGGCTGAATTGGAGCAAGTGCTAGATCGGTGGTTTAGCGGAGAAACCACCAGGGTTACCGACGCAGAATAAATACCACCACTCTGGTTGCGGCAGGACCCGGTAAGTGGCCAGGTCCTGGTTTCAATTTAAGCCCTGTTCAAATCCATTCATCGATACACAGCGGTGTCACCTTTGCCGCATGCGAAGCCCAAAAAGAAAAAACCGGCAGTTCAGAGAACTGCCGGCATAGCAAACGGGGAGAAGCTATTCAATAAATTTCAAATCAACAGGGTGTCTTACGAAGAAGACAGGGCCATTATACAGCAATTTTTGTATGTTTGAAGTATTTGCTCTAAAAAATCTAATTAATTTTCAGAAAAAGACAAAAAAAAACGCCCCACTGCAAGCAGTGGGGCGGCTAAATAAGCCTACTTTCTATGTAGAATCAACGACTAACGTCTGAAACTACTGAAAGATAGAACATCTTACCTCTGTACCCTACGTTTTCGATTTTACGCATCGCGGATTAAAAAGCAAGCTGTTTACGTAATAAAACTACAATTTTTGTTGTTTTTTTCGCCTTGATGAGGAATTTCGTAATAAAACAACCTTTTGTCGTAAAAATGTCTGAGTAGCACAACAGAGTATGGTGAAAATCTGGCTGACCGCAGCAGAACTAGCAGTGCACTTGGTAGTACTTTCGATTGTGACCCAATGAAAAAGGTAAAAAAAACCCCGGCAAATTGCCAGGGCTAAATGGGTGTCGTACCAGGAACGGGACATGTTCACAGTTACTCTGAGTCATCATCCCGAGGAAAGTTCAGCAGCTCTCTGAAATATTTCAAAAATTTCAAAGCCTGCGATTACCCTGCCTATCGCTTTTACTGTTGTGTGAAACGTTATAGGTGCGCTAGTGCGCCTGATCCCAGTTATCACCGGAGCCTGCTTCAACCAGCAGTGGCACGTCCAGTTGCACCGCATTTTGCATCAGCTGTACCAGCGCTGCCTGATGCCTGACCAATTCGGTTTCGCTGACTTCAAACACCAGTTCATCGTGCACCTGCATAATCATCAGGATCCCAGCCGGATCCTGCTGTTGCAGGTAAGCGTCGACGCTGAGCATGGCACGTTTGATAATATCTGCTGCGGTACCCTGCATCGGTGCGTTAATGGCAGCACGTTCGGCGCCTTTACGCCGTCCCATGTTTTTACTCTGGATCTCCGGCAAATAGAGCCTGCGGCCAAATAGCGTCTCTACATAGCCCAGTTCATGCGCCTGCTGCCGTGTCCTCTCCATATACGCCAGTACACCCGGGAAGCGGGCAAAATAGGTATCAACATAATGTTGTGCTTCACCGCGACTGATATCGAGTTGCTGCGCCAGACCAAAAGCTGACATACCGTAAATCAGGCCAAAGTTGACCGCCTTAGCGCGCCGGCGTTGTTCGCTGCTGACATCGGCCAGCGGCACGCCAAACACTTCTGCCGCAGTCGCACGGTGAATATCGCGGCCTTGTGCAAATGCTTCCAGCAGCGCTTTGTCCTGTGACAAATGCGCCATGATGCGTAGTTCAATTTGTGAGTAGTCCAGCGCCAGAATTTTTTTGCCGGCAGGCGCAATAAAAGCCTGACGAATGCGCCGGCCTTCTTCGGTGCGGATCGGAATATTCTGTAAATTCGGCTCAGTCGAACTTAAACGACCGGTTGCTGCGACCGCCTGATGATAAGAGGTATGCACCCGACCGGTTTGCGGATTGATGCTTTGCGGTAACTTATCGGTATAAGTGGATTTGAGCTTAGTCAGGCTGCGGTGCTCGATGATCACACGGGGCAATTCATATTGCTGTGCCAGCTCAACCAATACCTCTTCAGCAGTAGAAGGTACGCCGGTCGGCGTTTTTTTCAGCACCGGCAGTTTTTGCTCATCAAACAGAATTTCCTGCAGTTGCTTAGGCGAAGACAAATTAAAGACTTTACCGGCGACCTGATGTGCCTGCGCTTCCAGTTCGCTGATACGTCCGGCCAGAAATTCACTTTGTTTACCGAGCAGTGCCGCGTCAATCAACACACCATTGCGTTCCAGGCGTGATAACACACTGAGTAACGGCATTTCGATAGCACGAAACACCTGCGCCGGGCCTGTCGCCTGTTGCAGCTGTGGCCACATTGCTAAATGCAGCTGTAAGGTCACATCTGCATCTTCAGCGGCGTATTCGGCAGCTTTTTCCAGCTCAATCTGATTAAACGTCAGTTGTTTGCTGCCTTTGCCAGCGATATCCTCAAAGGCTATTGGTTGATGCTGCAAGTGACGTTCAGACAGACTGTCCATATCATGACGGCCGGCGACACTGTTTAGAGTATAAGACTCGAGCATCGTATCGAACTCAATCCCTTGTAATTCAATGTTATAGCGGGCCAGTACACTTTTATCATACTTGAGGTTCTGCCCGACTTTGGCCGCTTTGGTATCTTCGAGCCAGGGTTTCAGAGAGTTCAGGACTTCAGCCAGCGGCAATTGCTCCGGCGCACCTAAATAATCATGGCCGACCGGCAAATACCAGGCCTGGCCCGGAGCCACGGCAAATGACATCCCGACCAGTTCCGCCTGCATGTAATCCAGACTGGTGGTTTCGGTATCAAAGGCGACCAGTGCTGCGTTTTGTAATGTCGCCAGCAGTTGGCGGAAATCCGCGTCATTTAAAATGGTCTGGTATTGACTACGGTCAATAGCAGAGGCTGTGTTTGCCGGGATAGCACTGACGGCGCTGGCAACAGCTTCTTCAGTCGCAACCGATGTGTTTGTTCCGGCATTTTTCTGCTGGGACAATATCTCACTGTGCCAGCGTTTAAATTCACAATGTGCAAAGAGCTCAGCCAACTGCGTCAGATCTGCAGGCTGGATATGGAGTTGATGAAAAGCTTGTGGCAAATCGACATCGATCTTGATTGTCGCCAGCCGGTACGACAGCTCCAGTTGTTCCTGATGCTCGCGTAATTTGTCCGCAATGGTTTTACTTCCGCGGAAATTCAGGGTGGCGATGTCATCGAGCCGTTGGTATAGATCTGCAATACTGCCAATGCCCTGCAATAGCGCCTGTGCAGTTTTTTCACCGACGCCGGGCAGTCCGGGTATGTTGTCGGCTTTGTCGCCCATCAGCGCGAGGAAATCGATGATGAGATCTGGGCCAACACCAAATTTTTCTTTGACGCCTTCCGGATCCAAAATAGTGTCGGTCATGGTGTTTATCAGGGTTACATGGGCATTGACCAGCTGCGCCATGTCTTTGTCACCGGTCGAGATCAAAACATGCCGACCTTGAGCGCTGGCTTCAGTTGCCAGTGTCCCTATCACATCGTCCGCTTCCACCCCTGAAATACACAACAGTGGTAATCCCATCGCGCGAATGATGTGGTGTAAAGGCTCGATTTGACTGCGCAAATCATCCGGCATTGGCGGGCGATGAGCTTTGTAATCGGCGTACATTTCGTTACGGAAGGTCGGGCCTTTCGCGTCAAAGACGACCGCCATCTGGCTTGGATTGTATTGGCGCAACAAACTTTTCAGCATGTTGACCACGCCATAGATGGCGCCGGTGGCCTCACCCCGTGAATTTGTCAGGTGCGGTGGCGAATGATAAGCGCGAAATAAATAAGAAGAACCATCAACCAGGATCAAGGGATCAGCAGGGATCTGCGGCATAGCAGGAGCTCCGGAGAAATTTTAGCAAGAATGCCACAAGCGCAGCCGGACAACCAGCGATACAGGTTGGTCCGAGTTGTGGATATCTTGTGAATATGTCTGTGAAGAAATTTTTTGAACGAGTAAGCGAACCGTCGGATTTATCCGGCAGTTTGAGGCTAAGATGATGTTTATTAAGAAAAAACGAAGGGGGAGACAGCCAGACCCTTGTTATTATTCTTTACTTCCTGTGTGTGGAAAACAGTTTTTCCACGCCGTTGGCTGTTGTAAAAGGTGTATCGAAATTTGCGACACAAACCAGTCAACGGGAAAACAGACTACCACAACCACAGCGAATGCAAAGCAGAAAAAACAAAAATAATTTGCTTGATTTGGAGTGCTAATTTCGATGCGTTCGATTAGGGATCCGCCCCGATCCGAAGAAAGATCCGCTTTTTTGTTTAAGATCACCACGATGCGACAGATGTTGATTCGCAGGGCTTTCACAATTTACTGGCGCAACGCTATAATGCCCTGAATTTTGTAAGGCATTTAATCCCCGGGGACCCCGACCAATGAAAAAAATCACTGTTGCTGTGGCCATGCTGAGTTTTGCAGTGCTGGCGCAAACACCGGCTGAAGACAAAAGCCTGGAAGAACTGAAAGCGCGCATTGCCCCAGTCGGGCAGGTTTATCTGGCAGGTGCCGAACCTGTGGCGGCAAAACCAACGGGTCCTCGTACCGGTGAGCAAGTTTATCAGGGCGCTTGTTTTGCTTGTCACGCTACCGGCGCATTAGACGCACCTAAAAAAGGTGATGCTGCAGCCTGGAAACCGCGTTTGGCACAAGGGATGGAAACGCTGCACAAACACGCGATCGACGGGATCCGGGCGATGCCACCACGTGGTACCTGTGGTGATTGTTCAGATGATGATATCTTAAATGCCATTAAGTTTATGACTGACGGCATTTAAGCTGCTGTGTTGATCAATGGGCTGCCCGCGGGCGGCCTTTTTTATTGTTATTGCTACGCTGCTGTCATCTATTTGTCGCAGATCGCAGCGCCATAAACTTTGAGCTGCTTGCAATCGGTTTACTGAAAACCATGTTATTGCCAACAAGTCGTCAACAATAACTAAAACGTCTAAAAATCCAGCCGTAAAATGGCGGGCTGCTCTTTCCTCTGTTTAATCTTTGTGCATAATAGGACCGGTTCTGTATAAAGATCCGACCACCGGGTCAATAACGAAAATAAGAGCGTCCGTTGAAGGAATTAACTGCACACGCCACGAACCGGCAGCAATCCGGCCAAATTCGTCGCCTGACATCATTACTGAAAAAGTATCAGCTCGCTTATGCTGTGCAGCAGGCGTTGCTGAAGCTGTCAGAGCTGGCCAGTACATTGACCGACATGGCGCAGTTTTATCCACAAATCCATCAGCTGGTTAACCAGCACCTTGCCGCTGACAACTTCTTTGTTGTGTTACTCGACCCACCTACCGGCCGTTTTCAGCTTGAATATTATGCCGATGAAAAAGATTGTCTGGATGACTCAGCTCTGGATCCGGCTGATTTTGCCAGAGGCATGACGGGTTATGTTTGTCGGACTGGCCAACCGTTGTTGTGCGACGCCGCCAGATTCCGTCAACTGATTGCCGCCGGCGATATTGAAGCCCAGGGCACTCCAAGTCATCACTGGCTGGGTGTACCGCTGCGCCGGGGCCAGTTGGTTATCGGCGTGATGGCGGTACAGCTGTATGAAGAAGGTCGTTTATACACCCAGCATGATGTCGATTTACTCACTGAAATTGCCGTTCACACAGTGACCGCCATTGACCGGGTGAAGAGCCGCGAATTACTGGAACAGACAGTTCGCGAGCGTACCCGTCAGCTACAGAACACCAATCAGTCACTGCAACGCGAAATTCGTGAGCGCAGCAACGCCGAAAAGCTGCAGGCTGCTTTGTACAAGATCTCAGAACTCACCGCCACCGAACTGGATATGGCGGCGTTTTATCGCCAGGTGCATCAAATTCTCAGCAGCCTGATGCCGGCAGAAAACTGCTATATCGCCCTGCTCGATGAAAGCGGCAAATCGCTCAGTTTCCCATTTTACGTCGACCAGTATTGTCCGCCGGCGACAGAGCGGCCGCTGCGTAAAGGTTTTACTGAATATGTGTTACGGGTGGGCGAAGCCCGGTTGATTAACAAAGAGCTTTCAGATTTGTTAGTGGCGCAGGGCGAAGTGATTCGGCTGGTACAGGATAATGCCGGCAGTCCGCTGCCGCACTCCACCAGCTGGTTGGGGGCTCCCTTATTAATCGAGCAACAGGCGCTGGGTGTTATCGCGGTGCAGTCATATCATCAGGATTATATCTACGGCGATAACGAACTGAATATATTGCGCTTTGTCTCGCAGCATATCGCTGTAGCTATTCAGCGCCGGCTCAACATCGAACAGCAAAAACTGCATCAGGAAGATTTAGAGCGGAAAATTTTTGAGCGCACCCGCGAATTACGCCAGACCAATTTATTTTTGCGCCTGCAGGTCGAAGAGCGGAAAAAAGCCGAAGAAAAGCTATTTCACGAAGCCAACCATGACGCGCTGACCGGCCTTGCCAACCGTCAGATGTTTATGCTGCAGCTCAAGCAAAAATTTGCGCTGCGCAATCGCGAAGCAAACCTGAAGTTTGCTTTGCTATTCATCGATTTAGACCGGTTTAAACTGATTAATGACACTATGGGTCACCATGCCGGTGACGTTTTCCTGATCGAGATCAGTCAACGTTTGCTGCTGACGGTGCGTGAACATGACCTCGTTGCGCGTCTCGGTGGCGACGAGTTTGTCGTGTTGCTGACCCAATTGCAGCAGGACGCTGATGCTGAAGATGTCGCGGAGCGGATCATCGAGGCCGTGCGTCAGCCGATGGAATTACAGGGGCAAAGCCTGTATTCCGGAGCCTCGGTCGGTATTGCCCATTATGACGCCAGTTATGCCAATGCTGATGGCATGTTACGGGACGCCGATGCGGCGATGTATCAGGCCAAGGCGCTTGGTCGCAACCGCTTTGTGATTTTTACTGAATCGATGCGCCAGCAGTTGTTACAGGAACTGTCTCTGGAGCAGGCGCTGCATCAGGCCGTGACTGAGCAACAATTCTCCGTCGCTTATGACCCGATTATCTGCAGCGAAAAACATCACACGCTTGGTTATGCCGCGCGTATGCAATGGCAACATCCGCAATTGGGGTTGCAACAGGATTTTTGTCAGCAGGCGGCGCAGGCCGGTGTCTTACCCCAAATTGAATTGCAACTGCTGCAGCAAATTCTGGATTTACTCAGCAGTCAGGCACAACCTGCGGTGATTTGTTTACCGCTTTGTGTCCAGCATCTGACCCATCCGCAGCATTTTGACCGTCTGTATAAACTGCTCTGCGCCAAACCTCAGCTGCTGCACCGTTTAAGTCTGGGTTTTGCCGAATTCGAGCTGATAAAACTCAGCAATACCGCGCTCAGTTATCTGCACAATCTGAAGCGGCTTGGTGTGCGGCTGACGTTGGAAAACTTTGGCGCGGACATGATGCCGCTGGGACTGCTGACGGGCTATCCATTTGATTTTGTTCGGTTAGAAGCCAGTTTCTGCCGCAGTTTGCTGCGGCAGAAGCAAAAACGTCAGCTGCTGGATTTGTTGATCACTTTGGCGCAAAACTACAAGTTCCGCATCATTGCTGACGGCATCGATGATCATACTGTGCGTGAATTACTGGTCGAAGCCGGCTGTTGTTATCTGCAGGGTGAACTGGTCAGACAGTTGCAACCAGTGCCGGAAGAATCAGTCTTTCTTCAGCAATTGGCGTAACCGGTCTAAGTGCGCCAGACCAGTTTGCTGGCGCTGTTCTTCCGTTTTCACCGGTGCCGCTTTGGCCCACTCCAAATCGTCTTGTGGTAGTTCATCCAGAAAACGGCTTGGCTCCGGTTTCACCACTTCACCATATTGCCGCCGTTCGCGGGCATAGGTAAAAATCAGTTCGCGCTGGGCGCGGGTTATACCAACGTAGGCCAGCCGGCGTTCTTCTTCGACATTGTCTTCGTCAATGCTGGTCTGGTGTGGCAAGATGCCCTCTTCCATGCCGACCATAAAGACGTAAGGAAACTCCAGGCCTTTGGAGGCATGTAATGTCAGTAGTTGCACCTGGTCGGCGTCGTCCTGTTGTTCCTGCCGCTCCATCATGTCGCGCAGAGTCAGTTTAGTGACCACTTCAGCCAGTGTCATCGGCTCGTGTTCCTCGTCGCCTTTGAGCATCTCGGTGATCCAGCGAAACAGTTCGTTGACGTTTTTCAGTGCCATCTCAGCCGCTTTGGTACTGGCGCTGGTTTCGAACAGATAAGCTTCATACTGGCTCTGGCGAATGAGATCCCGCACAGCTTCGGCCGGTTCTGCCCGTACGGCGTTGTCGGCAATAGCAACAATCCAGTTGGCAAAATGACGCACCGACGCCAGGCTTTTCGCGGACAATTCATCGGAGAGTTCCGGCGCACAGCAAGCGTCAAACAAGCTGATATGCAGCTGATTAGCCAGACTGCCGATTTTCTCCAGCGTCGCTGCGCCAATTTCACGTTTGGGGGTATTGATAATGCGCAATAGTGCGTTGTCGTCGTCTTGGTTCACCAGCAAGCGCAGGTACGCCATGATATCTTTGATTTCACTGCGCGAGAAAAACGAGGTGCCGCCGGAAATTTTGTACGGAATGCGGTTGGTCATCAGCGCTTTTTCAAACACCCGGGCCTGGTGGTTACCGCGATATAAAATGGCATAGTCGCGATATTGGCTGCGGTTTAAAAAGCGGTGCGAGATGATCTCAGCAACTACTTTTTCTGCTTCGTCTTCTTCGTTGCGCGTTGGCAGCACTTTGAGCGGTACGCCATAGCCCAGCTCACTGAACAGCGCTTTGTCATATTCGTGTGGATTGTTGGCGATCAGAATATTGGCTGCTTTCAGAATGCGCTCGCAGGAGCGGTAATTCTGTTCCAGTTTAATCACGCGCAGATTGGGGAAATCTTTGCCAAGCAGCACCAGATTTTGCGGTTTGGCGCCGCGCCAGGAATAAATCGACTGGTCATCGTCACCGACCACAGTAAAACGCTGGCGCTCACCGACCAGCCATTTCACCAGCTCGTACTGACTGGTGTTTGTGTCCTGATATTCATCGACCAGCAAATATTGAATTTTCTGCTGCCAGCGGCTGCGCACTTCAACATTAGAAGCAAACAACAAAGTCGGCACCATGATCAGGTCGTCAAAATCCAGTGCGTTGTAGGCACGCAGTTGCTGGGCGTATTGCGCATAAATATTGGCAAAACTGATCGACTGAGCATCGCTGGCCCGCGCCAGCGCTTGCTGTGGCAGCATTAAGTCATTTTTCCAGCTGGAAATTTTGCTTTGTAGTGCGCGCAGTAAATCTTTGTCGCCGAGCAGTTCGTGTTCGGTCAGCTCTTTGAGCAGCGCCATGCTGTCCTGATCATCGAACAAAGTGAAATTGGCTTTATAACCAATGGCTTTGTGCTCTTTTTTGATGATCTCAAGGCCCAGGGTATGGAAGGTTGACACCGTCAGACCGCGCAATTTGCTGCGGTCCAGCTGATGGCCAATCCGCTCTTTCATTTCGCGGGCCGCTTTGTTGGTAAAAGTCACAGCTGCGATATGCCGGGCTGGCATTTCGCACTCTTCAATCAGATAGGCAATTTTATTGGTGATCACCCGGGTTTTGCCCGAGCCGGCGCCGGCCAGCACCAGGCAAGGTCCGGCAATATATTTCACCGCGTCATTTTGTTGCGTATTCAGTTTCATCAGAGTTTTCAGTCACTAAAAGCCGGGTGGTCCGGTCAGGCGCCGCTTGATGCAGGCAGAGGTTGCGTAGGTGGTTGCGCACCTTGTCTCGCAAGAGGGCGCTAGTGTAGCCCAAAGCAGACAGCACCAGAAGATCCGCCATTTTAATTCAGCGTCCCAGCCTTGAAAAAACAGTCGCCAGCGCCATGTTCAGTCCTTACACTGGATGTTCTATCCTGACCTCCGACTGAGGACCCTGACATGTTAGATCCGAAAAAAATTGAAGACATCGCCCGCCAGATTGGCGCCTCAATTCCGCCCAAATTTCGTGAAGTGGCTGATGATGTTGAAGCTAAAGTCAAAGCAGTACTGCAAGCCAAACTGAGCGCGCTGGATTTTGTGTCGCGGGAAGAGTTTGATGTGCAGCGTCAGGTATTGCTGCGTACCCGTGAAAAACTTGAAGCGCTGGAACTGCAGGTGCAACAACTGCTGGCCGCGCAAGCCGCTGAAAAAACTGAATAAGGAGCCATCGTGGACGATTTTGACCTGGATTTAGATCATCTGGATTTTGACGCAGCAGCGCAAAACAATGCCGCAAAACTGGCCGCAGCAGATGCTGCCGCAGCGGCCGCAGAAGCCTTACCGGATGAAGATGATTGCGCCGGTGGCGCCTGTAAAATCTGACATCGGCCTGCACCATCAGCCAAGGCACAGTCGTATGCCGGGTATTTGCCTGCACTTCTGTGCTCTGATTACTCTGCTGGCCGCACCGTGCAATGCACTGGCAGCAGACTGGCAGCGGATCCACAGCCCGCAGCTGCAATATGACTTGCAGTACAAAGTGCTGCCAAGCCCGGGTTATCAGCCCGGCGACCCGGTGCTGTATGCCACCGACGGCGCCTGGTATGCCGAACAGGGCCAGTTACCGGAGCTTATCAATCAGTTGCGTGCTGAAGGCAAAATCCGGCCTTTATTGCTGGTGCTGGTCGACGCTCGCGACCCGGCTGATTTAACCGTCAACCGGCGCCATCAGCAATTTATGTGCAACAAGCAGTATGCGGCGTTTTTCCGCGACACCTTGCTGCCTGCTGTGCAACAACAATATCAGCCATCAACAGCGCGCACCGATCGGGTGATCCTCGGCCTGTCATTTGGCGCGATTAATGCTGCCTGTTTTGGTCTGTTACTGCCCAATCAGTTTGGCAATCTCGCGATGCAATCGCCCGGCAATAAAGATCATCTGGCGGTGTTAACCAAGCTCTATCAGCAACAGCCGTTGTTGCCGCTAAAAATGTCGCTGTCTTTTGGCACCCTGAACGACAACCTCGGTGCCGGCCGTAAATTCAATCAAATACTGCAGCGTAAAGGCTATAACGTTGCCTATCAGGAAGTCCGGTTTGGTCATAACTGGCACAACTGGCAGCCACTGCTGGACGATGTGCTGCTGCATTTTTTCCCTCCAGCTAATATCGCAAAAAACTAATCGCTTTTAACGATTATATATATTTATTTATATCATTTTTTAAATCAACATGATGTCCCTAAGCTGATCAGGCAGGAAAGAGCTGACTCAGACAGAGGGCAAACCAATGAACAACAAAACAGTCGTCGCGTTAGCGGTATTGGCGCATTTAAGTGGAAGTTTCGCCTTGCAGGCGCAAACGCTGACCAAAGATAACGGCGCAGCCGTTGGTGATAACCAAAACTCTATCACCGCAGGGCCAAATGGCAGCACTTTGCTGCAAGACGTGCATTTAATTCAGAAATTACAACGCTTTGCCCGTGAGCGTATTCCTGAACGTGTCGTGCATGCACGTGGCACCGGTGCTCATGGTGAGTTTGTGGTGAGCAAGGCCATCCCGGATTTAACCATCGCCAGTCTGTTTGCTGAATCCGGCAAAAAGACTCCGGTATTTGTACGTTTCTCTACTGTGATCCACGGTAACCACAGCCCGGAAACGCTGCGCGACCCACGCGGTTTTGCTACTAAGTTTTATACCGATCAGGGCAACTGGGATCTGGTTGGCAACAACCTGCCGGTATTTTTTATCCGTGACGCGATTAAATTCCCAGACATGGTGCATTCGCTGAAGCCTTCGCCTATCGACAACATGCAGGATCCAAACCGGGTGTTTGATTTTATGTCACAAGACCCGGCATCGACGCATATGCTGACTCAAGTCTATTCCGACCTCGGTACCCCGGCCAGCTACCGCGAAATGGATGGTTTTGGTGTGCATGCGTTTAAATTCATCAATGCCGAAGGCGAAACGACTTATGTGAAGTTTCACTGGAAATCCCAGCAAGGTATTAAGAGCCTCGACGCGGAGCAGGTTGCCAAAGTACAAAGCATGGACTTTAACCATCTGACGCGGGATTTGTACAAAGAAATCAATGCCGGCAATTTCCCGAAGTGGGATTTGTATGTGCAGACGTTAAAACCGGAGCAGCTGGACGATTTCAGTTTTAACCCGCTGGACGCGACCAAAGTCTGGCCAGACGTAGCGGAAGTGAAAGTCGGCACTATGACGTTGAACCGGATGCCGGATAATTTCTTCCAGGAAACCGAACAAGCCGCCTTTGCCCCTGCCAATCTGGTGCCAGGCATTGAGCCGTCAGAAGACCGCCTGTTACAGGGCCGCATCTTTAGTTACAGCGATACCCAGATGTACCGCCTTGGTGCTAATCATCAGCAGTTGCCGATTAACCGGCCGCTGGTTGCTGTGAACAGCAACAATCAGGATGGTGCGATGAACTATGGCAACACCAAATCGAATGTGAACTACGAACCATCCAGTATCGAGCCAAAACCAGCGTTGGCGGCAGCCCGTGCTGTGGCTACGCCACTGTCAGGCACAGTGCAGCAACAAATAATCGCCAAAACAGACAACTTCAGTCAGGCCGGTGAGTTCTACCGCGCACTGGATAAAACCGCGAAGCAGAATCTGGTGCGCAATCTGGCCGGTGATTTGGGAGCTGTCCAAGATAGCGCCACCAAACACAAGATGCTGGCGCATTTCTATAAAGCGGATGCGGATTACGGCACTGCGCTGACGAAAGCGGTCAAAGGCGATATCAAGACAGTGAAAGCTGTGGCAGCAACGCTCTAAGCAGGTGGTCCGGTCCCGCTACAGGCAGGAGTGGCGGGATATGCGGAAGTTAAAGTCCTGCGAGGCTCTTTGGCTCCTTCCTGCAATTAGGGTTGAGCTTCGCAGGCATTCAATTGGTTTGAGAGGATAGGTTGATGAAAAATTATCGTCAGTTATTCGCAGCGACGCTGGTGTTGCTGTTTGCCGACGTGGCGGCCGATCCGTTACAGCCCGCACCGCAAACCACCACAGCTGAATCGATCTCAGCATCGACAGAGCCACAGCCGGAGGCTTTAACGGCGCTGAGCCAGTATTTCTTTGCCGCAGCACGCAGTGGTGAAACCGCCGTGTTGCAGGAATTTTTACAGGCTGGTTTTCCGGTGGACCTACCCAATGAAGGTAGCTACACCGCGTTGATGATTGCCGCCTATCAGGGCCAGTCCAACGCCGTAAATGTTTTACTCAAAGCCGGTGCAGACGCCTGTATCCGTGACAAACGCGGTCACACCGCTTTAATGGGCGCGATGATTAAAGCTGAGTGGCAGATAGCCAAACAGCTCTACGCCATTGATTGTGATAAAGGCAATAACGCCGAAGCGACAGACGCCATCACCGACAAAAGCCAGATGACGGCGGCGCAGTTTGCCGAAAAGTTTGGTCAGACGGAGAAGTTTAAAGCGCTGGCAACTCAGCTGCAGGACAGCGCAGCGGCGCAGGCATCGACGACTGCAGTTCAGCCATAGTAGTTAACCGCGAAATGCCGTCACCTTGATTTCGATTTTCCAGGCCGGATCAGCCAGTCGCGCTTCAATTGTCGCTCGCGCCGGTGCTTGTCCTGCAGCAACCCAGGCATCCCAGGCCTGATTCATGCCGGCGTAATCGGCCATATCGGCCAGATAAATCGTGGCGTCGACGATAGCCGCTTTGCTGGCGCCACATTCCGCCAACAAGGCATCGATTTGTGCCAGCACATCGGCGGTCTGACCCTGAATATCCAGGCTGGTATCATTCGGTACCATGCCGGCGCAAAAGATAAATCCGCCGGCGATCACGGCTTCGGAATAACGGGTGCCCGGTAAAATACGTTGAATCATCAGTTGTTCTCCGTTGAAATTGCGCTGTTGTAGCAGGCTGAGATTTGCTTGGCAAGCAGTTGAGCGCAGTGGGTTTCAGCAGCATCGGCAATAACAATGCCGGTAGAATCGTGGCCAGACAGTTGCAACGCAATGTCTGTCGCAACAAGATAAGCGTTTTTTAATTGCCGACTGAAGTGTGGTTATGACGAATAAAACAGTCCCCAAGTTTACCCTGAACAAATGGTTGTTGTTGCTACTGACAACATTGGCTTTTGGCATCAGCGGTTATCAGCGCTGGTTACAGCAAGACTGGCTGACGTTGGGCTCAGTGCTCGCCGCATGGCTGCTGGTGATTTGGCTGATCCAACGCCATCGCCGGGAAGATTCTGCAGTCTTGGCGGCGGAGATCACATCGCTGCAAGCTCAGCTACAGCTGGACGATGGCACGCTGCGTATTGGCGGCGAGAGTTGGCCACAACAGGCAATTAGCCAGGTTGAAATGGGGGTGATTGATCAGCAGCGGGCTTATGTTTATCTGACAATTGAGCACGAAGCTCCAGTGCCTGCAGAAATACGGCAGTTTTTGATTCCCTATACCGAATATGAACCCATCCGGCAGCAACTCACTGCGGCATTAACCCAGGCGCGCTGGTTATTCCCGCAAGACTGATCATTCGCAGGCGGCAAAATAAGACAGAAAAAAGCCCCGCAAAACGCGGGGCAACGGGTGTTGAGAGGTTTCAGCAAACTCTCGTGGGAAATAAAGGCTTACTCAGCGCTGCTGGCGGTGTCGTCGGCAGCTTTGTTTTCAGACACCTGAATCAAATCAAATTTTTGCATGGCCGGTACTTTGGCCTGAATTTGCGCTTCCAGACCGTCCAGCTGTTGCAGTGAACTGCAGATCTGCTGGCCACGCGCTTCCAGTTGATCGCCGCGGGCGTTCATGTCGGCTTCCAGCTCTTCGCCAAATTGGTCCATTTTTTTACCGAATGCTTCCATTCGCTGTTCAAAATTGCCTTCGCCGCTGCTCATAGCTTTACCGACCAGCATCAGCGCATTGCCGGTGATTTCGGCGACTGATTCTTCAATCGCTTTGGACATTTCGTCATCAAAACCGTTGTCGATGCCAGCCAGTTTGCTACCGTTGATGCGGATACCGTTGTCGCTGCGTAGCATAATCTGGTCGAGGTTGGTGCGCATTTTGTTCAGGGCGCGGTCAATGTTGGCCTGAGCTTCGCCGTTATCGACTTCAAACTGCGCCATCACGCGGGTCAGTGCTTCTGATGCCATCGATACGGCGTCTGCCACCAGCGTTACTGTGTCTTCGGCATTAGTGCGCAGGCCGGCCTGATATTTCTGTAATAAGACTGCTGTATCTGCATCTGTGTCGACGGCTTGGTTGTTAATCCACAGCTGACCCTGGTCGCTGATGCGCCATAATGGCGTGTCGTTGCGCAGCAACTGCACATCGGCGCGTTGCACCAGTAAATCGTCATGTAATTCCAGCGAGCAGTTGTGGTCTGATTCGTGGGCCATGGCGATAGAGCTGAATAAAGTGGCGGCAATTAACAGTTTCATAAGTTCATTCCTTCGTCGGGTCGGTGATAATGTCAGTCCTGGTCCGGCTGAACGGATGCTGACTGTTACAGATAATTTGCTATCGCAAAGGCTGTGCCAATCAGTATCCTTTTGATTTTGAATGATTATGTTGAATTTTCTGCTGAAGGTGAAAATACAGAGTTAGCACTTTTCACTAATAATTAGCTAAAAAAACTCTATCGCCAGACAATCTTGGCATATAACCAATTCGAATAAGTGGTGCCGATCAATTCTTTCTGGTTTAGCCGTCTATATGGATAAAATAACGACAATTTTGACAGTACAGGTGTCGTTATGCCGTTTACTTCACTGATCGCACCAGCGAGCCCGCTTAGTGCGCAGCAAGTTCAGGACTTACAGAAATTGGTCAGCCAGCTTAATCCCATCCAGCAAGCCTGGGTCAGCGGTTATCTGGCAGCGGCTGCACAGCTGGCTTCCGGCGGGAACGCGGTCAGCGCAGCGCCGGCGCCACAACAAGCCGCAGTGCTGACTATTTTGTATGCCTCGCAAACCGGTAATGCCAAAGGCGTTGCCAGCAAAATCAAAGCTGCGGCCGAAGCGCAGGGTGTGGCGGTACAATTACAAGACATTGCGTCTTATAAAACCAATGCCTTAGCCAAAGAAAAATTCCTTATTATTGTCACTTCGACTTATGGCGAAGGTGAGCCGCCGGAAGCTGCGGTGAGTTTCCATAAATTTTTGTTTGGTAAAAAAGCGCCAAAACTGCCGGAGCTGCAATACGCGGTGCTGGGCCTTGGTGACACCAGCTATGAATTTTTCTGTAAAACCGCAGTGGATTTTGATGAGCAATTAGCTGCGCTGGGTGCCAAACGTTTGTTTGCCCGCGCCGATCTGGATGTTGATTACGCCGATGCCGCCGCAAACTGGCAACAAGGTGCATTAGATGTATTCAGCCCACTGTTAAAAGCCGCTGGCGCTGGCAGTGCTCAGGTCATTGCCTGGCCAGGCAGCACGGCTACCGCCGGCAGTCACAGCCCTTATGACAAACAACACCCGGCAACGGCTGAACTTGCGGTCAACCAGAAAATCACTGCGCGTAATTCGACTAAAGATGTGCGTCATATCGAAATTTCGCTAGCCGATACCGGCCTGACCTATCAGCCTGGCGATGCACTAGGCGTGTTTTTTGACAACGATCCGGCGCTGGTTGATGCCGTGCTGCAAGCGACCGGTAATGCCGGTGATGCGGAAGTCAGCCTGGGTGGTCAGGCTCTGACGCTTCGCGATGCGCTGTTACGTGAATTAGAACTGACCCAGTCCTACCCGTCTTTTGTTGAGAAATATGCTGCAGCGACTGGCAACAACGAACTGCAGCAACTGGCCGCAGATAAAACCGCGCTGCGCGCTTATCTGGCCGAGCGCCAGACTGCAGATGTGATTTTGCAACATCCGGCGGTTTTAGCGGCGCAAGCCTTGGTCGATTGCCTGCGTAAAGTGCAACCGCGCTTGTATTCGATTGCCTCCAGTCAGGCGGAAGTCGGTGAAGAAGTACATTTAACTGTTGGTGTGGTGCGGTTTGACGCTTTTGGTCAGACCCATTTAGGCGGCGCTTCGGGCTTTTTGGCCGAGCGGCTGGAAGAAGGCGGCAAGCTGCGGGTCTTTGTTGAACACAATGACAATTTCCGCCTGCCGGACCATGACACGCCGGTCATTATGATTGGCCCGGGCACTGGTATTGCGCCGTTCCGCGCCTTTTTGCAGGAACGCGACAATGCCGGCGCCACCGGTCAGAACTGGTTATTCTTTGGCAACCCGCATTTCACCCGCGATTTCCTCTATCAGGTTGAACTGCAGGACTACTTAAAACGCGGTGTGTTGAGCAAACTGGATGTGGCTTTTAGCCGTGACCAGGCGCAGAAAATCTATGTGCAGGATAAACTCAAAGCCAAAGGTGCCGAGGTTTGGTCCTGGCTGCAACAAGGCGCGCACCTGTATATTTGCGGCGACGGCAACCGGATGGCGAAAGACGTGCATCAGGCGCTGCTGGAGATTGCTGCCGAGTACGGTGGCCTCAGCGCAGAAGCCGCGACAGACTATTTTGAACAACTGCGTGAAAGCAAACGTTATCAGAAGGACGTGTATTAATGAGCCAATATCCGATTAACCCTGAACTGCAGGTGCAGGGCGCGTTGTCTGATAACGAACGCTTAAAAGCTGAAAGCCATCATTTACGCGGTACTATCACCACAGATTTAAAAGACGAAATTACCGGCGGTTTCACCGGCGATAACTTCTTACTGGTGCGTTTTCACGGCATGTATCAGCAGGATGACCGCGATTTACGCGCAGAACGCGCCGAGCAAAAACTGGAACCTTTGCATAACGTGATGCTGCGGGCGCGGATGCCGGGTGGCATTATCAAGCCCGAGCAGTGGCTGGCCATCGACAAATTCGCCAGCGAAAAAACCCTGTACGGCAGTATCCGCTTAACCACGCGCCAGACGTTCCAGTTCCACGGTGTGTTTAAGCCAGAAATCAAACCAATGCACCAGATGCTGAACAGCATTGGTATCGATTCGATTGCCACCGCAGGTGATGTAAACCGCAACGTGCTTTGTACATCAAACCCGGTCGAATCGGTGTTGCACCAGCAAGCCTATGAATGGGCTGTGAAAATTTCTGAGCATCTGTTGCCGAAAACCCGCGCTTATGCCGAAATCTGGCTCGATGAAGAAAAAGTTGAAACCACTGAAACCGAACCGGTTTTAGGCGATACCTATTTACCGCGTAAGTTTAAAACTACGGTGGTGATCCCACCGCATAACGACATCGATGTGCATGCCAACGACTTAAACTTTGTCGCTATTGCTGAGAATGGCCAGTTGGTGGGCTTTAACGTGCTGGTTGGCGGTGGTCTTGCTATGACACACGGCGATAAAGGCACCTATCCGCGCCGCGCCGAAGATTTTGGTTTTATTGGCCTCGAACACGTGCTGAAAGTGGCGGAACACGTGGTCACAGTACAGCGCGATTATGGTGACCGGGTCAACCGTAAAAACGCCAAAACCAAATACACCATCGACCGCATCGGCGTGGACACCTTTAAGCAAGAAGTGGAAAAGCGTGTCGGCGTGCAGTTCCAGCCAAGCCGGCCCTATACCTTTACCCATCGCGGCGACCGCTTTGGCTGGGTCGAAGGTATTGATGGTAAACACCATTTAACGCTGTTTATCGAAAACGGCCGTTTGCTGGATTATCCGGGCAAGCCACTGAAAACCGGTGTGTCGGAAATTGCCAAAATCCATAAAGGCGATTTCCGCATGACGGCGAATCAGAACCTGATCATCGCAGGTGTTGCTGCTGAAGATAAAGCGCAGATTGAAGCCATTGCCCGCGCCCATGGTCTGATTGAAGACACTGTCACAGAGCAGCGCAAAAACTCGATGGCTTGCGTGTCGCTGCCAACTTGCCCATTGGCAATGGCGGAAGCCGAGCGTTATTTGCCGACTTTGGTCACCCATGTCGAAGGCATTCTGGCCAAACACGGTGTGGCGGATGATCACATTATTTTGCGGGTAGTTGGTTGTCCGAACGGTTGTGGCCGCGCCATGCTGGCCGAGGCTGGTTTAGTCGGTCGTGGCCCTGGCAAATACAATCTGTATCTGGGTGGCAACACCGCCGGTACCCGTATTCCGAAGCTGTATTTAGACAACGTGGCGGAAGCTGAGATCCTGGCGGCGCTCGACACCCTGATTGGCCGCTGGGCGCATGAACGCCATGCCGGCGAATGTTTTGGTGATTTTGTCATCCGGGTAGGCGTGGTTGCTGAAGTCAAAGTCAGCAAAACCGACTTCCACGCGTAAGGAAGCGGTAGGGGTAACCCTCGCGGTTACCCGCCAAACAAACCAGGCAACACAGGTAAATAAATGAGTTATCAGCAGATTTTACAGCTGGATCCGGCCGCGCAGCAGCAAGCTTTAGCTGAGATCAACCAAAGGCTCGCCGCATTGTCGCCGGCTGAACGGGTGGCTTTTGCGCTCAACCAATTACCCGGTCAACATATGCTGAGTTCCAGTTTTGGTATTCAGGCGGCGGTGATGCTGCATCTGGTGACCCAAGCCAAAGCTGACATTCCGGTTGTGCTGACCGATACCGGTTATTTGTTTCCGGAAACTTATAGGTTTATCGATGAACTGACCGCTCGGTTACAACTCAATCTCAAGGTCTATCGTGCCGTCATCACGCCAGCCTGGCAGGAAGCGCGTTTTGGTCAGCTATGGACCACGCCGGAAGGCCTGAAGCAATACAATCAGCTGAACAAAGTCGAACCGATGCAACGCGCCTTGCAGGAGCTGCAAGTCAGCAGCTGGTTTACCGGCCTGCGTCGTAGTCAAAGCAGCAGCCGCACTGATACGCCGATTGTCGGTATTCAGCGCGGCGTACTGAAAATTAACCCAATTGTCGAATGGACCAACAAAGATATTTTTTATTATCTGCAGGAGCATGGTCTGCCCTATCACCCCTTGTGGGAACAGGGTTATGCCTCAGTCGGTGACACGCATTCCAGCGCGCCAATGTCGCTGGGTATGAGCGAAGAAGACACCCGCTTTAACGGCATGGGCCGGGAATGTGGTCTGCATGTCGCCGGGGATGGCATCTGAAACGCAAACGCCTGCGCCGGTCTGGCCGCAGGCGAATTCATCTTTGACTTCAGTTATATCGCCTGCACAGTGCTGAGGGCCTGTGGGTTAAATAGCCGTGCCGGCAGAGTTTGTGGCGTCACCATATCGTAATGCAGCACCGTCACGTCTTTACTGTGCATCCGGTCCAGTAATTCCATCGCGACGACGCGCGGGGCTTCACCGGCTTGGCTACGAACAAATCGGGCGGATTTCGCTTGTTTGCCGGATGGCAGATAAAATTCGGCCCGTAGCGGAAATTGGTCGGTGTTGCTTACCCACAGTTCAATGCGTTGGTAACTCAGGCCTTCGCGCTTGGCCTGCAAGCTGAGCTGAATACCATCACTTTGCTCGTCAGCGGCCACCAGTTGATAATCCTGTTGCCAGTTCAGTGTCGCTACATCACCGCTGGATGCTTCGCCCATCAGCTTTTGCAGTGGCGTAATGCGCAGTGCGCGGCGGCTGCCAGGCAGTTGCAGCCAGAACTGCTGGTCCTGCAACAACACTTTTTGCCCCTGGCTGGTGCCGCCGGTGAAAATCACCAGCGACTTGCGATCTTCGCCGGATAACAGCTGATACGGCTGCATTTTTTCGCTGCGACCGGCTTTGATGGTTTCAATCCGGCCCTGCAGCACAAAACTTTGTTGCGGCCCGCGAAACTGCTCGGCGGTCGCCAGATATTGCTGTGCCTGCGACAATGGTACTTCAGCGGCATGGCTGCTGCTGAGGCTGCTGCCGAGCAACACGCATGTTGTGATGAGGGTTGTCAAACGGCGAATTGTATTCAGTGTGGCTGTCATGGTGCAGTTCCTTGTGGCGCTGAAGTTCAACAGCAGATTAATCAAATCAGACAGTTGTTGCAGGGCGTGCCGACCAACGGTTGCTGGCGCCGCCAGATGGCAGCCGGTGCGGACCAGCTGCCATCGCTTGTTGCTTACACAAATCCCAGCGCATCGACCAGCGGTTTACGCGCCGCGCTCAGGCTGGCTTTAAGCGCGAACAACATACAAACCACCATCAGCACCAGCGCGGCATAGAGCGTCAGTTCGCTGCTGAAACTAATCATCAGCGGGTAGCCCTGGCTGGAGCCTGGCGGCGGAGGCATCATCACTTCAAACTGGCGCAACAATTCACAGCATAACAACGTCGACAGTGTGGCAGCGATGGCGCTGAAGGCGCCCAGCAATAAGGCTTCCAGCACAAAGTTGCCGACGATTCGGTGACGTCGCTCGCCCAGTGCAGCCATAGTGCCAATCTCCCTGGTGCGCTCAGTCACTACTTGTGAAATGCCATGGCCGACGGCGAATAACACCAGCAATAACATCAGGATGCCGAGGGTGCCGAAGATGCGGTTGTACAAGTCACGCACTGCTTTAAATACAAAAGCGCGCTCCTGCCAGGGGGTCACTTTCAGCGCCGGCATGTCGGCCTGCAGCATGGTCGCGAGCCCGGCTTGTTGTTGGTCGTCTAACAAATAGATATTCAGTTCGCTGATTTTGTCGCTTTGTAGCAATTGTTGGCCGGCTTGGATCGGCAGATATAGCTGGCGTTTATCCAAATCAGGCACGCCGCTGGAGAAGATGCCAACCACCACCACATCTAACGCATTGAGCGCGCCGGTGCTGGTGGCCGACATCAGGCTCAGTTCGCTGCCGACTTTGGCTTTTAAAATGGCGGCGAGGCCTTCACCAATCATCAGTGGAATGCTGTCGTCGGCTTTACTGAGGTAGGCCGGCGGTAATACACCGCCGGCTTTGACTTTGAGGAACGGGCCTTTTAGCTGGAATTCGCTGCCGTCGACGCCACTGCCGAGGAAAATCGTCGACTTTTCGCCGTTCGACACTAAGCCGGAAAACTGCAGACGCGGTAACACTGCTTTGACGTCGTCACGTGCCAGCAGGCGTTTTTCCAACGCCGGGTTGCGGTCGATGCCATGTTGCAGCGGCACATCCTCGTTATCGAGGAAATAGTCCGGGTGGCTCAACATCAGATGGCCCAAATCGCGAGCGGCTTTTTCGGCCAGGGACTGATAGGTAAACAGAGCAAAACCGGCACCCAACAACACCGCGGTCATCGCAGCACTGCACACCATGCCGGTGAACAGCGTGCGGCGGCGGTGACGCCATAAATTTAAACAGGCAGCATGTAACATGATGATTCTCCTTGTTAACTGGCGCGACGCGCTGATGGAAGCGTGTTGTTGTGGTTGTCCACCAGTACGCCGTCTTTGAGTGTCAACAACCGCGAGCAGCGCTCGTATAGCCTTGGGTCGTGACTGGCGATTAAAAAAGTGGTGTTGGCATCCCGCCCCAGTTGCTGCATCAAATCAATCACTTGTGCAGCGCTGACGCCATCAAGGTTGGCAGTTGGTTCGTCGGCGATCACTAAAGGTGGCGCTTTGACCAATGCGCGGGCAATCGCGACCCGTTGTTGCTGGCCACCGGAGAGTTGATCCGGCCTTTGGCTGGCAAATTTGCCAACACCAACCGCGTCCAACAGTGCCATGGCCCGTATCCGGCGTTCGGCTTTGGCGACGCCGAGCAATTGCAGCGGATATTCAACGTTTTCCAGCGCCGTCAGCACTGGCAGTAAGTTATAGCGCTGAAAGATAAAGCCAATAGCCCGGCAGCGCAGCTGGCTCAGTGCGGCCACATCAGCAGGTACCGGCTGTTGATTGAGCCAAATCTGGCCCTGGCTTGGCGTGTCGAGCAGGCCGAGTAAATTCAGCAAAGTGGATTTGCCGCTGCCGGATGGGCCACATAACGCCACCATCTCACCGGCGCAGATCTCGGCACTGACATCTTTAAGCGCAGTGTTTTGTGCCAAACCGCTGCCGTAGGTTTTACTCAAGTGTTCGAATTTCAACATGGCCTGCTCCTTGTTATTGCTTTCTTACTGCGCGCTTTGCTGTTGCCAAGTTTTTGCCAGCGCTTCGTCACCGGCTTTGCTGGCGGCTTTGGCGCCGCAGCTATACAAAGCTTGTTTTGCGCCCTGTGGGGCGTAAGCGAAGGCCGGGCCTTCAATCTGGTTTTTCAGCAGGGCATAACCTTCGTTAAAGCGGTTAAACAGGTCGGGCAAATTGATAAAAGTACAGCCGGCGATGGTATGGACCTGCATGGTCACAGCAGCCTGTGTGCGGTCTTGCGGGTTGAGCTGGCGCAGCGTTTTGTCCAGTTTGCTCAGGCCCTGTTCGGCCGCCTTCATTTTGTTCCATGGCAGCAGAGCATGTTTGGCGGCCGCGGTCTCTACTGCGCCTAACATGGCCTGTAACTGCAAATTGTCCGGGGCTGCAGCGCTGGCGGTGGTCAGTTTCTCAATGGCCTGTTCGTTCGCCGTGGCATCGCCCTGCACGCCCTGCTGATAAACCGATATCCAGTTATCCGCCAGGGCTGGTGTGGCCAGCATCAGCGCGGAGGTCAGTAACAGTGGGCGGAATAAAAGAGTGGTGTTCATAAGGTCTCTCCTGAGTTGGGCCGGTCGGTAGTCGCGGCCTGATGGAGAGACAATAAGGGCTTTGTTCACAAGCCGCAGCTTGAGCTGACAGACGGGCAAAAATGGCGCTGAACGGTAAAAAGCTGCGCTGAATGGCGGACAGTAAAGTGCTGATTGGCAACAAGTGGCCTGATGAATCAACTAAACCGGGTTTTGCATGATTGCTGAGACTGGTGTTCCTGCCGGATCAGAACAAAGTGGGTGTATCCGCTACCGATGTGCTGATCCAGCTTGCTGTCAGCTTAATGCTGACGAAACAAATTCTGATAAGCCCGGCTGACAGCCAGTTCCGTCGGGTTGTTTTTCAGCACCAGCGTCATATGGCCAAATTCGTCGCGTTCTACTTTCAGGATGCTTTTGACCTGGACTATGCAGCCGCGGTGGATGCGCCAGTACAGTTGCGGGTCGAGCTGTTGTTCCAGCGTGGCGATGGAGGTGCGGATCAGGTACTGCTGGCCGGCGCTGTCGACCGTGGTGTATTTATCCTCGGCGAGGAAAAAGTCGATATCGGCGATATCCAATAGATGAACGGTGTCGCGTTGGCTGGCTTTGATCCAGCGTAATGGCTCGCTTGATTGTGCCGTCGGAGCTTCGTGCATCGTAGCTGCGGGCGGCATAAGCTGACTCAGTAGCTGTTGTAAGTGCAGTAAATCAGCCTGCGGTTTTTGCGCCAGGCTGAGCCGTTGTTTTAAGCGTGTGATGCACTGCTGCAGCCGCGCTTCTTCTAACGGTTTGAGCAAATAATCCACCGCTTCCAGCTCAAAAGCGCTGACCGCATGCTGGTTATAAGCCGTGCTGAACACCACTAACGGCGGCGCAGGCAACCGGCGTAGCTCACGGAGCAACTGCAGACCATCTAAGCCTGGCATCTGAATATCCAGAAAAGCGATGTCAAAGCGCTGCTGTTGGCACAGTGCCAGCGCAGCGCTGCCGTCTTCGGCAAGAGTGGTTTGCGCTTCTGGCCAAAATTCTGTCAGCAACGCCTGCAAATGGCGACGCAACAGTGGCTCGTCATCGGCAATCAACAGGCGGGGTGCTGCGGTATTCGTAGCGGTCTTCATATCAGTATTCAAAGCGGGATCTCCAGACGAACCATGGCCTGCTGGTCGGCCAGCGTTAACGTTAAACCAGCCAAATCGCCATAGCGTTGTTGCAGCCGGGTGCGGGTATTGCTGAGGCCAATGCCGTGGTCGCGCCGGCCGTCCGGAGCTTGAACCGTGGCCACTGACGGCATGGAATTTATAAGCACACAACAAAGTTTCTGCGCTTCGACAAACAGCCGTACCTGCAGCTGGCCACCACTGCGCAGTGGCTCAATGCCATGCTGCAAGGCGTTTTCTATTAAAGGTTGCAACAGTACCGGCGGCACCGGTAGTTGTAGTGGTAAGTCGTCGCTTTGTTGCCAGTCCAGTTGCAAACGTTCACCCAGGCGAATTTGCTGAATTTGCAGATAAGCGCGGCTGAAGCTGAGTTCATCGGCCAGCGGCACCAGCTGGGCGCGGGTTTGGTCGAGGCTTTGGCGCAATAAGGTGGTTAATGCGGCCAGCATCTGGCTGGCCTGCTGTGGTTCAATCCGGATCAGTGCCTGTACATTGGCCAGCGTATTAAACAAAAAATGCGGTTCGATTTGTGACTGCAGTAGTTTCAGCTGTTGTTCCAGCAGCTGTTTTTCCTGCTCTGATTGTTTCAGCGCGGTTTGCATTAACTGTTGTTGTAATTGATGTTTTTGGTCGAGCAGATAATAAAATGCCGTCATCGCGAGGCTGACCAATGCCACAATACCGAGCAAGGACAAATCAAAGCCCGGCCTGAATTCTTTGCCGGCAGCACTGAACTGCCACCAGGTCCAACCCATCGGCAAGCCAAACCACAGCAATCCGGCCAATGCGAGCGCGAGAAATGTATTGAGAGTCATCGACAGCGCTGGCCTGTTGCGTTGCAGCCAGCGAATCGTTGTGCGCATTGTCAGGCCAATACCATTGGCATAGATCAATTGCAGCCACAATGGCCCCATGCCAAAGAAAGTGAACAGCAGTGCCAGCAAAGAGCAGGGCACAAACAGGTTCAGCTGATCGCGCCAGAACGGTGGCGGGTCTTTGCAATCGATGGAGGGGTTGTCAGAAGGCATATTGGGCTCCGGCCACGACTTCGTGTTTTTTGCCAAGCAGACGGAAACTGCTGTCAGCAGGGCCAGCGAAGTGTTTGATCCCTAAGTTAATTTTGAACTTGTCACTGACACTATAACTGACAGCGCCAGAAATTAACAATCCTGTTACCGCGGGTTGATACAGCAGCGTCAGAGAGGGGTGCCAGTCTCCTTCAGCGCGCAGATGCAGCAACCATTGTTGCCGAGTCAGCTGGCGGCCGCTAAACAGTTGCAGACTACTTTGCCGCTCCAGGGCCTGCAACGGCAAACCTTGCAGCCGCTGTTGCAGCGCCTGCCAATGCACGTCGGCGCTGGCCTGATCGTCATAGTTGTATTCCAGCAGCAAATTCCAGCCGGCAGTATGGGTGTAATTCAGGCCGGTACTGAGTTGCCAGGCGCCTTGTTGCTGCACGGCATCCGCCAGGGGGCGATCTAGGGTAATGCTTGTTGGCAGCCCGGGTGTGGGCCAGTGGATCCACTGATTGGTCCAATAATGCTGTTGCCACAGCAGGCTGCCCTGGAGTGCGAGGCCATCATTCAACACCCAGACCTGACTGGCACCCAGCCGCCAGCCGATGTCTGCGTCATAATGCGCCAGCGCCTGCCACTCCAAATCACCAGACTGTTGAAAATAGCGCGCGCCACAGCCGGTGCTGGCTGGCAAAGGCCGACCATAACGACGAAATCCCAGCTCAGTCTGATTGCACAATAAAGTCCAGGCGTTGTCACTACCAAACCAGTCGGCAGACGCTTGCCAGACGCCGGGCGCAACGACGGTATAGAGCGCAAGCGTGTCGGTTGGCGAAAATAAATCGAGCGGACGCAGGCCATAATTGACATCAAAATCGCGTTTGCGCTTACCGGCGCTAAAACTCCAGTTGCCGGCATCGATGCTCCAGTAGGCTTCTGAAAATTCCAGTTTTTGCTCTGATGTGGCATGTGCGGGATATTGCTGATCTGTGCGCCACAAGGTGCTGGCGAGCTGAATTTGCTGGTTCGCGCCAGGCTGGTGTTGCCATTGTAAATCCAGGGTCTGGAGCAGCAACTGCTGGCGCTGTGGCCCACGCAGCACACTATCGCCTTTAGCTTTGCTGCCAAGCACGCGGTATTGCACATCTGGTTGTGCTGCTTCGCTTGCCAGGCCACAGCATAGCAAGATCATTATGAGTGGAAAGCGCAGAGACATTGAACAACCCCTTTTCTATCAGCTTCGTCCGGGCACACCGGCAATGCTGTCAGGATAAAAGGAGTGAGTTGTTACTGCCCGGTGCGCTGACCAAAGGTCAAAAACGCCGACCAGCTGTTGATATGGCCGGTTACATAGTGCGCAGTACCGCCAGTTTATGTTGCAGCAAAGAGCGTTTTTCCGGCTCGTAACTGTATTCCAGCGCTTCTTCGAGCAGTTGTCGCGCAGCCTGATATTGATGATTCTTCAGATAATGTCGCACCAGCGCCTGATTGGCTTGTAACAGGTACGGTACTTTTTTCTGCAGTCGCTGATAGAAACTGATGGCCAGCGCTTCCCGTCCGGCCTGCTCTGCCTGCACCGCCTGAATATAGAGCTCAAAGGGGTCGTCACTGTCGGCCATCGCCAGCTGTTGTTCTAATTGCTGTGCTAACGGCTGGTCACCAAGCTGGGTCGCTAACACCTGATAGTTATGCAATAACGCCAGGTGTTGCGGTGCGACTGCCAGGCCATATTGATACCACTGTTGTGCCAACTCAGGCTGCAGCTGGCGTCGCAACAATACCGCCATCAGATTAATTGCCGGGACAAACTGGTCGTCTTGCTGCAGGCTGGTTTGTACCAGGGCATAGGCCTGGTCCAGCTCACCGCGTAACAAGGCTTCGGCAGCTAAATTGTTGTAGACGGTGGCTCTGAACCGGGCTTCGCTGAGAAAATCACCCTGATAGCTCAATGGACCGCGGAAATAATCGATATAAAGCTGGCGGAAGTTTATCGAATCGGCGCTGGCTGCAGAGCTGAGATAACTGCGCACATGTGTGGCCTGTAATAGCAGATCGCCACGGACGTCAATCACCGGCTCGCGGTAAGTAGCGCGAAAGCGCACGTCGATGCCGGCGACATCAGCCAGTGCTTTGGTCAGCAACGCCAGGCTAACACAGTTGGCAGAACCACTGCGCATCACTTCATGCGCCGGACTGGTGCTGCCACTGAACTGAAATACCGCTAACACATTTTGCATGTAGCTGAACAAGCGGTATTCAGGTGTCTCATTGGCATAGCGTGGGTGGTGAAAATAGCTGAGAAAATCTTGTTTTTGCTCCGGAGTCAGGGCGAGTAAGTCCTGCATCTGCGGCACTGGTGCTGCCGCAGCAAAAATCTGTGCTGGTACCTGCGGTGCAGCGAGCCGCACTGTGGCCTGTTGAGTGGAGGTCATTTCCTGAGGGGGCAGCGCGGCGTGCTGCGCACAACCAGTCAAACTCAGCATCAGACATAAAGCGATCCGGTGCATGTTCAGGCTCCTGAATTATTTTTCATATTGTTAACACATGAACTACAGCGAATTCCAGCGGAAAATGGCTGGTGTCTACCGCATTCGTCGCATAGTTTCTGACCGTCGCTGCTGGTCAGCCTTGCTCCAGCCGCCCGGACACGGCAGAATCAGGCAGCAACTAAAGCGGAAATCCCTATAATGACAACAAAAACAACAGTAACAGGCGCTGAAATTCCGAAAAAAGGTTTTTTTGCCCATTTTGGTTTAGTGCCACAAATTTTATTGGGCATGATTTTAGGTGTCGCGCTGGCGAGCTGGTCGACCGAGGCCGGGCAATCGGTCGCCATGCTGGGCGCTTTGTTTGTCAAAGCGTTAAAAGCGGTCGCGCCTATTCTGGTGTTTGTGCTGGTCGCGTCCGCGATTGCCAACCGTAAAATCGGTGGTCAGGCGAAAATGAAACCGGTGCTGGTGCTGTATTTACTCGGTACCTTTTTGGCCGCACTGACGGCAGTAGGCGCCAGTTTTCTGTTTCCAAGCAGTTTAGTATTAAGTGACGCGCAGCAGGCTATCACCGCGCCGGAAGGCATAGCGCAAGTGCTCAAAGGCATTCTGTTTCAGGCGGTCGACAATCCGGTCAATGCGCTGTTAACCGGCAACTTTATTGGTGTGTTGACCTGGTCTATCGGCTTTGGTTTGGGCTTGCATCACGCCAACAGCACGACGAAAAAAGTATTCAGTGATATTTCGCATGGCGTGTCGCACTTAGTGACCTTAATCATCCGTTTAGCGCCTATCGGTATTTTTGGTCTGGTGGCAGAAACAGTCGCCACCACCGGTTTTGCTGGCCTCGCCAGTTATGGCCACTTATTGGCGGTGCTGGTTGGGTCAATGGCGGTGATTGCTTTTGTGGTGAACCCACTACTGGTGTTTATCACCACAAAACGCAATCCGTACCCACTGGTGCTGACTTGCTTACGTGAAAGTGGCATCCCGGCCTTTTTTACCCGCAGTTCAGCTGCCAATATTCCGGTGAATATGATGCTGTGTGAAAAGTTGAACCTGGACGAAGACACTTACTCTGTGTCCATTCCGCTGGGCGCAACGATAAACATGGCGGGTGCGGCCATCACTATTACTGTATTGACACTGGCTGCGGTGCATACGTTAGGTGTTGAGGTCGATTTTGCCACTGCCATGTTGTTAAGCGTGGTGGCTGCCGTCTGTGCCTGCGGTGCTTCCGGTGTCGCCGGTGGCTCTTTACTGCTGATCCCGCTGGCCTGTGGCTTGTTTGGTATTCCGGCAGAAGTGGCGATGCAGGTGGTGGCGGTTGGTTTTATCATCGGCGTGGTGCAGGATTCCTGTGAAACTGCACTGAACAGTTCGACTGATGTGGTCTTTACCGCCGCAGTTAGTCAACGCGCGGGTCACTGATCTTGATACCAGGGCCGGCACTTAACAGCGCCGGCCCTGTTTTATTACTTGTCTACGCATCTGCTTAAAGTCCGAAAACCAAGCCGCTAATTCCTTTTAGTTATATCTGAGCCGATTTGCTTCTTGGATTCAGGACGTTTAGACGTCTAATATCGCAGCCATATTGAATCATCACACCGCGTTTTGGCAAAAATGCAGTATGGTGGGTCGACGATCTGAGCCTGATCAAGGCAGGAGCCCGTGGGGATATTAACGTGCAGTATTTACCGATTTTCACTGATTTAACCGGCAAAGCCGTGTTGCTGGTCGGCGGTGGCCATGTCGCGCTGCGTAAAGCGCGGGCGCTGCTGGATGCCGGTGCGGTGCTGAGCGTCGTATCACATCAGTTTGAAACGGATTTCCACGGTTGGGCCAGCCAAGGCAGAGCCCGGCTGCTGCCAGGCGATTTTCAGCCGGCACAGATCAGCGGCCATTGGTTAGTCATTGCTGCCACTGACGACGACGCGGTCAATGCGGCGGTGCATCAGGCTGCCACGGCGCGGCAGGTCTGGGTGAATACCGTCGACGACCAGGACAAGTGCGAGTTTATTTTCCCATCCATTATTAACCGTGCGCCTATTCAAATCGCCATCTCCAGTGGTGGTGCGGCGCCGGTACTAGTGCGCCGTTTGCGTGAACAGTTAGAAACCTTATTGCCACAGCATCTCGGGCCTTTGGCGACGCTGGTTGGCAAATTCCGCAAGCAGGTGCAGCAGAAGCTGGACAACTTCGCTGCCCGTCGCCAGTTTTACGAACAGGTGTTCAGCTCAAAAGTGGTGAGCCTGCTGCAAAGCGGTCAGCCGCAGGCCGCAGAAGACACCCTGGAACAGATGCTGGATGGTCATCAGCCATTGCGCGGTGAAGTCTTTGTCGTCGGTGCAGGTCCCGGCGACCCGGAGTTATTGACGCTAAAAGCGCTGCAGCTGATGCAGCAGGCTGATGTGGTGGTGTACGACTATTTAGTGTCAGAACCTATTATGGCGCTGGTACGCCGCGACGCGGAACTCATCTGTGTGGGCAAAAAAGCCGGCGCGCATTCCGTCGCACAGGAAGAGACTAACGCTTTGCTAGTAAAACTGGCGCTGGAAGGTAAAAAAGTCTGCCGGTTAAAAGGTGGTGACCCCTTTATTTTTGGCCGCGGCGCGGAAGAGATTGAAGTCTTGTTGCCGCATCAAATCCCATTTCAGGTGGTGCCGGGCATCACAGCGGCTGCGGGTTGTGCCGCTTATGCCGGCATTCCGCTAACGCACCGCGACTATGCCCAGGCCGTGCAATTTGTCACCGGTCATTGCCAGAAAGACGGTAAAGAGCCGGACTGGCACAGCCTGAGCCGGCCAAACCAAACCTTAGTGATTTATATGGGCCTGATGAAATCGGCGCATATTCAGGCGCAGCTGTTGGCCGCAGGCCGAGCGGCAGACACGCCGGTGGCGATTCTGGAAAACGGCACCCGGCCCGAGCAACGTGTTTTCACCGGCACGCTTGGCCAACTGGCGGAGCTCATTGAACAGCATCAGGTGCAATCGCCGGCATTGCTGGTGATTGGCGAAGTAGTGGCTTTGCAGCGCAAATTAGCCTGGTATGGTGCGCAGGCACCACGGGCACAGCTGACGCCGCTACACGGATAACAATTTAAACAGATTGAATTTAATAAGTTTTATAGCAAGGTAACTGATATGCCGACCTTAACGCACTTACAACAGCTCGAAGCGGAAAGTATTCAGATCTTCCGTGAAGTAGCGGCCGAATTTGATAATCCGGTGATGCTGTATTCGATTGGCAAAGACTCGTCGGTGCTGCTGCATCTGGCGCGCAAAGCCTTTTACCCGGGCAAGATCCCATTCCCGCTGCTGCATGTCGACACCGACTGGAAATTCCGCGAGATGATTGAATTTCGCGACAAAGTGGCGAAGGAATACGGCTTTGACCTGCTGGTGCACAAGAACCCGGAAGGCTTGGCGATGGGCATGAATCCGTTCACCTTTGGCAGCGCCAAACATACCGACGTGATGAAAACCGAAGGGCTGAAACAGGCGCTGAACAAATATGGTTTTGACGCCGCTTTTGGTGGTGCCCGTCGTGATGAAGAAAAATCCCGTGCCAAAGAGCGGATTTATTCGTTCCGCGACCAATATCACCGTTGGGACCCGAAAAACCAACGGCCAGAGCTGTGGCATACCTACAACGGTCAGGTCAACAAAGGCGAAAGTATCCGCGTATTCCCGCTGTCGAACTGGACTGAGCTGGATATTTGGCAATATATCTATCAGGAAAACATCGACATAGTGCCACTGTATTTCGCCGCCTACCGCCCGGTGGTGGAGCGCAACGGCACGCTGATCATGGTCGATGATGACCGGATGCCACTTAATCCGGGCGAACAGCCGGAGCAAAAACTGGTGCGCTTCCGTACGCTCGGCTGTTATCCGCTGACCGGCGCTATCGAGTCCGACGCCGACAGCCTGACCGGCATTATCGAAGAGATGTTGTTATCGCGCTCCAGCGAACGCCAGGGCCGCGTCATTGACCACGATTCCAGTGGTTCGATGGAAAAGAAAAAACGTGAGGGGTATTTCTGATGTCAGTCGCAATTGAACTGGAACAACTGGGGATTGAAGAGTACCTCAGACAACAACAGCACAAATCGCTGCTGAAATTCCTGACCTGTGGTTCGGTCGACGACGGCAAAAGTACGCTGATCGGCCGTTTGCTGCACGACAGCCAGCAGATTTATGAAGATCAGCTGGCGGCACTGCACAAAGACAGCAAAACCCACGGCACCACCGGCGAAACCGTCGATTTGGCGCTGCTGGTCGATGGCTTGCAGGCTGAGCGCGAGCAAGGCATCACCATCGACGTGGCCTACCGCTATTTCTCCACCGCCAAACGCAAATTTATCATTGCCGACACGCCGGGCCATGAGCAGTACACCCGCAATATGGCGACCGGCGCTTCAAACTGCGACCTGGCGATTATTCTGGTCGATGCGCGCTACGGCGTGCAGGTGCAGACGCGCCGCCACAGCTTTATCTGTGCGCTTCTGGGCATCAAGCAGTTTGTTGTCGCCATCAACAAGATGGATTTAGTTGGTTTCTCTGAAGCGCGTTACGACGAAATCCGCCGTGACTACTTAGCTTTTGCTGAGCAGCTGCATGTGCCGGATATTCAGTTTGTGCCACTGTCGGCGTTAAACGGCGACAACGTGGTGAACCCTTCGGCACAGGCGCCCTGGTATCAGGGCCCGACTTTGCTGGCGTTGTTAGAAGATGCGCCGGTCACTGGTTTTAATCACGCTTTTGAAGCGCGTTTGCCGGTGCAGTATGTGAACCGGCCGAATCTGGACTTCCGTGGTTTTGCCGGTACAGTTGCCTCTGGCAGCTTTAAAGTTGGCGACGCCGTCGTCGCGCTGCCGTCTGGCAAAAGCTCAGTGGTGAAATCTATTGTAACTTTTGACGGCGACTTACCCGAAGCTTTCGCCGGTCAGGCCGTGACGTTAACACTGGCCGATGAAATTGATATCAGCCGTGGTGACGTGATAGCCAAAGCACAACATCATGCCAGCGTGTCGAACCGCATTCTGGCCAAAGTGGTGTGGATGCATGAAGAGCCGCTGGTGATTGGCAAGCAATACAACATCAAACTCGGCACTAAAAAAGTACCGGGCACTGTGACCGCTATTGCGCACAGCATTGATGTGAATACGCTGGAAGAGCATGCCGCGAGCGAACTTGCGCTCAACAGTATCGCGCTGGTCGAGCTGGAGCTGACTGAGGCTGTGGTGTTTGACCCGTACAGCAAAAACCGCGACACCGGTGGCTTTATTTTTATCGACCGCTTAAGCAATATCACCGTCGGTGCCGGTATGGTTGACAGCGCTTTGGCGTCGAACAACAGCCGGACTGAATTCAGTGCTTTTGAGCTGGAGTTTAACGCCTTAGTGCGTAAACATTTCCCGCACTGGCAGGCGCTGGATATCAGTAAGTTGTGATGTTGCAGATCCGTCAAAGAGCCTGACCAAATGATGTTGAAGGGCTCGAAGGAGCGAGTGGCAGCCAGCGCATAAGCAGACCCTCTGCGGCAGGGAAGCCGCAGAGGAGCCTACAGGGATGTATTCACGGCGTGTCTGCGTTGCGCTGACTGCCACCGCGATCGCCTGAAGTGATAAAGAGCAGTCTTGTCTGACAAAAGTCCGGTAGCATTAATGACGCAAAACATAAATTCCCAAACCAACAACATCGTCTGGCAACAACATGCGGTTAGCCGCAGCGACCGCGAGGCGCAGAAACAGCAGCAAGCGGTGGTGTTGTGGTTCACCGGTTTAAGCGGTGCCGGTAAATCGACCGTCGCCGGCGCGCTGGAACAGGCGTTGCTTAAGCGTGGTGCCCACACCTATCTGCTCGATGGCGACAACGTGCGCCATGGTTTATGCGCCGGTTTAGGCTTCAGCGAAGCTGACCGCAATGAAAACCTGCGCCGCGTCGGCGCCGTGGCTGGTCTGATGCTGGATGCAGGCCTCATTGTATTAAGCGCTTTTGTGTCGCCGCTGCGTAGTCAGCGCGATGCCATTCGCGCCAGTTTGCCGGAAGGGCGTTTTATTGAAGTCCATGTCGCAACCTCACTCGATGTTTGTGAGCAGCGCGATGTCAAAGGCTTGTACCAAAAAGCCCGGCGGGGCGAGATCGCTAATTTCACGGGGATTTCAGACCCTTACGAAGCACCGCTTCAACCAGAAATCAGCCTGGATACCGGTATGTTGTCACTCGATGACAGCGTGCAGCAGCTGCTGCAATTGCTGGAACAACGTGGCATTATCCGGCCACAAGCCTGACAGAGATCTTTGTAAATGCTAACCACGCCCGCTGAACTCAGCCAATGGCTGCCGCACATCCGCCGTATCAGTGTCGCTGCCGGCGATGCTATTCTGACGATCTACAACCAGCCACAAGCCATTGATGTGCAACATAAAGCCGATGACAGTCCGCTGACCGCTGCGGATTTGGCTGCACATCAGCTGATTATGCGCGAACTGCAATTACTGACGCCGGACATCCCGGTGCTATCCGAAGAAGCCGCTGATATTCCGTGGAGTGAGCGTCAGCACTGGCAACGCTTCTGGCTGGTTGATCCGCTGGATGGCACCAAAGAATTTATCAAACGCAACGGCGAATTCACCGTTAATATCGCGTTGATTGATGCTGGTGAGCCGGTGCTTGGCGTCATTCATGCGCCGGTGCTCAGCAAAACCTACAGCGGCGCTCAGGGCTTAGGTGCTTTTGTTGCCGACAGCGCCGGTGAACGGGCTATTCAGGCAGTCGCACCCAAAGCTGGTGAAACCGTGCGGCTGGTCGGCAGTAAAAGCCATTATCAGCCAGAAGTGGAGCCATACCTGGCGCAGTTCCCACAGCATGAACTGGTCGCGGTCGGCAGTTCGTTAAAGTTCTGTCTGGTGGCGGAAGGCGCGGCGCATATCTATCCGCGTTTTGGCCCGACTATGTTATGGGACACCGGCGCCGGCCACATCATCGCGACCGCCGCCGGTGCCAGCGTCGTGTATGACGGCATTGAAGGCCCGGCCTATCAGCGCGAAAATCTGCGCAACGGCAATTTTGTCGTGAGGGCGTAATCCGCTGCGGCTGGTGTTGTTGCCCGCTCAGTGCGGCTGCCAAGCCTGCCGCACTGCTATCCGACAGCTGCGGTATAGTGACTTTGCGAATGCATTTTTTGTGGAGTCATGACACGCGCTGCCACTTGGTATTCACGATTTTCCAAGCCACCCCGACGTTTTTTTGCAATTTCCTGAAAGAAAGTAGCGGCTCTGCCACTCTGTATAAAATTCAATCAGACTACCGCAGCTGCAGGAAGGTGTGTTTTGGCTCGTTCAGGTTCAGTGAAAAGTCGTATTTTTATCGGTTATGCCGCCATTTTTTTCGTCACCCTGGTCGCTGCAGTATTGCTGATCCAAAGTAATCGCCAGCTGATGCACGAAGTGAGCGGTTTTGTTGACCGTTCCGTGCCCGCCCTGCAAGCAGTGTCGGCCTTACAAAATGCCTCGCGGCAGCAAGTGCTGACCGGCTATGAGTTGTATGGCACTGTGATCAAAAGTGCCGAGTTCAGCGAGCAACAGCAGAAAACAGCTCAAAGCTTGCAGCCGCATCTGCGCGTTTTAAATGAAATCGGCGGGCATGCACTGCAGCAACAGCAACAAAAACTACAACAGGCCTTGCAGCAATTGTTGCAGGTGATGCAGGCCGAACAAGTCGATTGGGATCAGGCCCGTGTCCGGCTCAGCGACATTAATCAGACCGCAACTGCGTTAAACCAGCAGCTTGAAACCCTCGCCAGCAAAATCACCCGGGATGCACAGACCCGCACCGACAATGTCAGCGGCGCATTATCGCAAAACAGCAGCACCGTGGTGGTGCTGTTGCTGCTCATTGGGGGCGTGGCCGTCGGTTTTTTCCTGCTGGCACAAAAACAAATTGCCAATCCGATCATCCGTTTATCCGACGATTTACAGCAAGTCGCCGATAGCCGAGATTTAACCAGGAGCCTGGGCACCGACACAGTTGCGGAAGTGAATAGTGTTGCCGCCAGTATCAATCAGCTGCTTCGGGTGTTTAAAAGCGGCATCGCTGATATTTACCAGGCCATCTCCGGTATTAATCAGGCGGTCACCGCGCTGGCCGGCAGTTCGGCGCAGTCTTCCAGCGCAGTGCTGCAGTTGGAACAAACCTTGTCGGTGTTAGTCCAGAGCATGGCGCTGCTGGAACAACAGATGGAAGATAGTGTCAGCCGGTCGGTGCATGCTGCACGCTCCGCACATGAAGGGGCGGCGGCGATGTCACAAAGCCAGCGTGAAGTCCGGCAGACGGCGGATAGTATCAGTCAGTTATCCGGTGATATCGAAACCACCGGGCAGATGTTGTTAACGCTGCAAGTGACCGGCACCGAAGTGTCCGGAGTCGTCAAAACCATCGCAGATATCGCTTCTCAGACCAACCTGCTGGCGCTGAACGCTGCCATTGAAGCCGCCCGCGCCGGTGAATCCGGTCGGGGTTTTGCCGTGGTTGCAGATGAAGTCCGTACACTGGCTGTACGTACCCAACAATCGACCGCTGAAATCAACAATATGCTGGCCAAAATAGTCGATTCGATCCAGGCTGCGGTGACCAATATGCAATCGAACCGCGAAACCGCGCAACGTTCGGTGGAACTGGCCGGGCAGTTGGTGCAGACGCTGGAAGAGGGCCGACAGGTGATCCTGACGCTGGCGGGAGTGAGTCAGGAAGCGGCTGATTTAGCCAACCAGTCTCAGCAGAAAGCCAGTGCGCTCAAGCATGACATTGCGGCCTTTGAACAAAATGGCCAGTCGGTGAGTGCGGCAAATCAGGCCGTTGCATCGACCAGTCAGGCGCTAACCGGGCTGGCCGGACAACTGAGTAAAACGGCGGCCCTATTTAAACTGTGATCCGGTCGTCCGGATAAAAGATCAAGGTGCAGTGAAAGCATTCGGTCACTGCGCCGGTCCGTTGCCCGTCGTCATTTGAATCAGGTTGCCCGCTATGCTGCCCATCGTGTTACTCCTTCTTGCCGTTTCTGCTGCGTTGATCGCTGTGTCTGTGCAGGCGGGTCAATATGGCTCCTTCAGCGCCATCGTCGCGTTTTATACCCCGGTATCGCCCGGGTTGCTGGCGCAGGTAGCGCAGCCGCACGTCTGGGGGTTATTGGTGCTGGTCGTCCTCGCATTACTGAGCCTGCGTTGGCGGCTGGCTCAGCAACTGCTGGCGCTGAGTCTTATGCTGTTCAGTGCGCTGCCGCTCATCAGTTTATTTGGTGCGCAGCATTATATCGCTGCCCTCGGCGGCTTCCCGATGCTGGGGTCCGGCCAGGGCGTGATTAAATATCTGGCGTTGCTCGCTTTGGGGATCACGCTATGGCGCTGGCCGGTTGCCACTGCCACCGAGCGCTTCTGGCTGAATTTTTTCCCGGTTGGGCTGGTCTTGTTGTGGATTGGCGGGATGAAATTTTTTCCGTTTGAAGCCAAGGGTATTGTCGATTTAGTCAGTAGTTCGCCGTTGTTAAGCTGGTTGTATCTGGTCGCGGATGAGCAAATGGCTTCAAATCTGATTGGGTTGTTTGATTGGCTGGCGTTGCTGCTGTTGGCGGCCAGTTATCGCTGGCCGCGGTTATTTATTCCGGGGTTTCTGATGTGTGCTTCGGTGTTTTTGACCACGCAGACGTTTTTAATCAGCTTTCCGGCATCTTGGTCGTCGCCGGGTGTACTCAGCAGCAGCGGTGTCTTTATCATCAAAGATCTGTGGTTTATCGCCAATATGCTGCTGCTGGCACAGGCATGGTGGCAACGCTCTGGCTCGCGGCTGGCTTAGCAGCGCAGCTGCAGAGCCGGCACCGGCAGGCGGTTCAGCAGGAAAATAGCATCAGACGATGAAGTGTCATGACTGCGACCAAAGCAGGGGTAAAAAATCAGCAAATAACACTGTTTTTCTTTACAGCAGAAGACGATAATAGCAGGTACACCCGGCCACATTTTTGATGTATCGCCTGAGGGTGTGTTGCGACCCCTGAGGATCGGAATGAGACTGTTACGTCACCTGCATAAAGCGCCTGTGCGTGTGCTCCGGTTACAACGTCGCAAAAGTATGATGCGGATCCGCTTTGGCATGATCCGGCTGCAATGTGCGTTGTCGCAGGAAAAAGCTGAAACCAAGCAGATGCTGCGTATTTATCAGCAATATGTGACTGGCCAGGTCAGTAAGGCTGAGCTACAGCAAGCTAATTCCCAGCTGGCAGACGTATTGCGTGCCACTGGTCTTGGTGTATTCGCCATTCTGCCGTTTGCGCCAATCACTATTCCGCTGATTGTCAAATTAGGGCGGAAACTGGGCATTGAGGTGATGCCAAGCGCTTTTGCGCCAAAAGACAAATACCTGCATCCGGGTAAATCGAGCAAAGCGCTGTCAGGTTCTGCCGCAGCAAAGCCGGTGAAAAAGACCGACAGTTAAGCAGATATTCGCGACCAGCGCAGAAATAACAAAGCCAGCATTTGCTGGCTTTGTGTCAGTAAGGGCTATAGCACCCGATCTCAGCCTTTAATCGTCATATAAGCCACAATCGCGATCAGCAAAGGTGCAACCACAGCAGCCAGCAGGCGGTAGCCTGACAGCACGTGTTTGTGCATTTCGTCTTGCAGAATCGGCTTGATTTTGTGCCAGATGGCCCAGCCAACAAATACCGCAGCAAACATACCGCCTAATGGCATCAGCAGGTTAGAGGCAACGAAATCCATCAGATCAAACGGCGTTTTGCCAAAGACTTTCATGCTTTCTGCCATGCTGCCAAACGACAAAGCGGCCGGAACACCCAGGATCACATAGTTGGATATCGCGACAATCAGCGTGGCAGTGCGACGTGCCAGCGCATATTCATCAATCAGGAATGCGACGGCCGGTTCCAGAATTGAAATCGATGAAGTCACAGCGGCAAACAGCAATAACGAGAAAAACACCAGCGCCAGTAACTGGCCACCGGCCATCTGCGCAAACAGCGCCGGCATCGTGATAAAAGTCAGGCCCGGGCCTGCAGCCGGGTCAACGTGGAAAGCGAATACCGCCGGCAGAATCATCAGGCCAGCCAGTACAGACGCCATAGTGGCGAGGCCGGCAATCCACAAACCGGCGTTCACAATTTTGGTTTCTTCGCTTAAATAAGAGCCGTACGCGATCATCAGACCGGCTCCTACCGACAGCGAGAACACTGCAAGACCCAGCGCGTCCAGCACCATTTTAATCGACAATTTGCTCCAGTCCGGTGTAATAAAATACATCACGCCTTCGACAGCACCCGGTAACGTCAGGCTGCGATACACCAGGAATAACATCAGGGCAAACAACACCGGCATCAACACCTTACAAATCCGCTCGATACCAGACTGCACACCTGCGACGACAATCAGCGCGGTGATCCCCATAAAACCGGCGGTGTAAATCAGTGCAGTCGTCGGGTCGGCAATAAAATTAGTGAAGGTATCGCTGAGGACTTTAGCATCTGTGGTCAGAATATCGCCTTTGACCGCCTCGACAATGTAGGCGATGGTCCAGCCCCCAACTACACAATAAAACCCGAGGATTAAGTAGACACAAAGCACTGAGATCCAGCCGGCCCAGTGCCACTTGCCTTGTCCCAGCACCCGGTATGCCGAAGTGGCTGATTTTTTTGCACTGCGGCCAATCATCATCTCGGCCAGCATCATCACGACACCTACAGAGAACACACAAGCCAGGTACACCAGCAAAAATACGCCGCCGCCATTGGCGCCTGCGACGTAAGGGAATTTCCAGATTGCGCCGAGGCCAACGGCGGAGCCTGCGGCGGCGAGGATAAAGCCGATGCGTGAGCCCCAGTTGCCCCGGGAGGTTAATTGATCAGTCATGATGTTCTCGTCGGTGAATCATTCGTTTTAATAATTATGTGGGTTGGCGGGCAACCTCGGTCCTGCTG
>Ga0247724_1000009_pt1 | contig 115375 bp, 137 predicted proteins | sample OKSTACKMC2E_FD_182776 | JGI IMG/M metagenome (GOLD analysis project Ga0247724, IMG submission 182776) | Subsurface sediment microbial communities from gas well in Oklahoma, United States - OK STACK MC-2-E | ecosystem: Environmental > Terrestrial > Deep subsurface > Rock core/Sediment | place... | reverse complement strand
TGCTTCTTCAAAATCTTTTTTTGTGACAAGTCTTTTTTCTATTGATGTATCATGATTTCCTGCTACATAAATCTTATATTTAACAGGAATATTCTTATACCATTCTATAAATTGTCTTACTTCATTTTCATTCAAATAAGGATTTATATTATTGCTACAATCTCCAGAATGAATAATCATATCTATGCCTGGAGGAATTTCTAATTGTTCGTGATAACCATGTGTATCACTTATATGTAAAAATATCATATTAATTAAAAAATTTTTTTATAAATTCAAATTTAAAATCTACCACTTCATCTAAATCTTTAGACTGAAATATATGAATATTTCTATTTTTTATTATTAAAGTAAACATAAATGCTTTATCTCTTCTATTTATACTTATTCCTTTTGGTAAAAACTGTGTATTTTTAGAAAAGAAATTAAAGTTTAATTCATTTATATAATTATCTGCTTCATTTTTTTCTTTGAAGTATTTTACATTTTCTTTTTCTTGAGTAAAAGGATTCCAAAAATAACAATAATATATATTTTGCTGTTTATTAAATGTTACTCCTCCATATTTTGTATTTTTTGTTTTCATATTAATTTTTCTTTAATTAAAATTTCTCTAACTTTTTTAATAAGTGATTCAATATCAGAATCATTGTCCACGACATAATCAAATTCTGATTTATCAAGGGCAGTTTCTGAATAGTGCTCTCCTGATTTACTAACTGGACAACTCATTTTATGATAACCACTTCCTCCACATATATCACATGGTCTATTAACTCTAATAGTAATACCACTTTTTTTCTTTACAGCTTCTAATTCATTAGGAAATCTCATATCTGTAATAATCCAATTAGGATATTTAGATTCTACTTCACACATAGTTTTAAATCCTTCACTTTGTTTATGTGAGGTATTACATAAACAATTACCAATACCATTTACCCATGCTTGTGTATAATGTTCACATAAATTAGGTGAAGGTTTATACTCACTCATTAAACTATTAACCCAAATTTCAGGATGTAATTGATTTCTGAATAAATTTGTCCCAATAAATTGTAATAAAAACCTTGGTGTAGGTTTTATTAATTCTAATCCTTCATATGATTTTAATTCTTTTTTTGTAGTAGTTAAATAATCAAGAATAATTGGTGAATATCCTCCATCTCGTTCCATATACCAATACCACCATTCTTCTCCTAATTCTTTAGATTTAAAACTTTCGTTTTCTAATTGCTCTCTAGTACAACCTATAAGTATACAAATTATATCTTTTAATTTATCTGCAAAACATTTTTCTTCATATTTATTATTTGTTAATTGATTAATTATTTTTGCAATAGCATTTTTACCACTTTGTTTTTTCCCACTAATCGCCAGTATACTCATATTTATTCTGCATTATCTATTAACCATTGTAAAGCTTTTTTCCAATCTTTTTGATGAAATACTTCTATTTTCCATCCTAAATCCAAGTAACGTTCTACGACACTTTTAATTGATTTAAAACTATTATAACTATTACTTTGTGTAAATAAATCATTTATTGAAGTAAATTTAAAATTTCGTGTATCAAATTTTTCATTTGTTAATATAATAGGTTTTTTTCTATAGTTATGTCCTACTATTAAATGTTTATTAGTTATTTTATTAGTTAAAATAACATTTCTATCATTGTCTGTTTTTTCAAAAACTGGTTTCATATTTAATTTATTTTTATTCTTTTACTAAATTTATTTGTTGCAACATATTCATTAAAATAACAATCTGTCCAATAATATAATAATTCTTTTTTTATTGGATCATATATTACTATTCCAGATTTAACCATTGTTAATCTACTTATTATATTTTTTATCATCAATTATAAATTTTATGTACAACTCTTAATAATTTTCTTGTTTTCTTTCTACCAAACTTTTTTACTAAACATTTTATTGATATTGTTGTATTATCAATATAATCTTTTAATAATTCTGTTTCTTCTTTATTTAATATCACCATTTCTTTTTATTTTTAATTGTTCTTTTTCTTGTTTAGTTTATAAATTTAAAATTTAATTATTCTTTAGAACGTATTTTTTGAGCAAGAGTACATCTTCTTAATCCAAAATGACTAGCTGCTTTTGTAATAGATTTAAAAATCTCGTTAGAAGGAATATGTAAAACTTTTAGTGGTTTATTATCATGATTTTTTCCTAAGTTCTTTCCTGTTTTAGAAGCACTAATTTTTAATCCAACTTCTTTAGGTACAACTTTACCTAATTGAGCTAAACTTATTTTCTTTTTAGTTTCTTCTGAATGTTTTTTACCTTTCATAAATTCTGACTGTTTTAACTTTGCCTCTTCTGTTTGTTTATAACCAAATGTTCCTTCTCCACCGTCTGTAATATTAGCAAGACATCCTGTCTTATTTTTAATCTTACCATAATGTGCTATTAATTCTATTTCTTTTTCTTTTATAAAGTTAATATCTTGAGACTCATAAAGAATTTCATATTTGAAAGGTGTTTTTGAGACAATATTTTTCCATATAGAATTTCTTTTGTCTTTTTGAGCAGCTCTTTTGTATTTATGTTTTTTATTATGTCTAGATATTCCTATATAAAATACAGAATTTGTATCTAATCTGATATGTTGATAAATGTAGTACATAGATAATAATTTTATTTGTTGTAAAAGTAGATCATATTTATCTAAATACCAAATTATTTTAATATTTTTCTGTTAGAATTTTCTATTTTTGTTTTACTATTATGACAACCAGTGCAAAGACATTGTAAATTATCAACTTCACAAAATAAGTTTTCTACAAATGTTGATAAATCTGCTGCACAAGTAAGAGTCCCAACGGGCTTCACATGATCAACATTGATTTGCTTATCTGGAAACCATTTTTTACATTTATTACATTGATATTCAAATTTTTGTCTTTTATTAGCTCCTTTATAAGGTCTTTTAGCGTTTTGTTTACATTGTGTAATAGGTTTCCACCATCTACTTTTTTGTCTTAATGTACTTCGTATAAATGCCCAAAATGCAGATTCTGACATAGTTCCTGCATTTCTAGTTTTAATAACTTTAGACTTTCTAACGGATCTTTCTTTCATTATATTCTAATTTATATTTACCATAAACTTTTTTCCATATTTTAGCTTTTCCTTTTTCAAATTTTTTTCTTTTTTCAGGAATATTAAAAAATATTTCTTGTAAAACCTCTTTAAATTTTTCTGCAGAAAAATCAGTTTCTATAGGCTGTTTTCTAATACTATAACTAAAAATTCCTTCTCCAGGTAATATGTTAATGTGTTTTTCTTCTTTAGGATAAATTTCTTCATTTAATTTACCAATAAGAGCCTGATATTCATCATGAACTTGTTGAGGAATAGAATTATATTTGTTTTCCCAAGGAAAATATGTAGGATATTTTTTAATAGTGTTATTTATTCTATTATATTGTTCTAGTCCACAATAAAATGTTCCATAACCTGATGTAGCAATCATTGCTTCAATGACTTCAGGAGGTAAGTTCTTTAAATCCATAATTATTCAAAATTACTTAAAGTTCTCCCTATATTTCTATAGGGAGAAATATTAATATTAATTTAAATCTACTACTCTGTTATTAATAACATTTGACATTTCTTCTAATGAATTTATAATTCTAGAAAGTTCTTTAGAAGATAATGTAGGTAATGTAAATGTATGACGTTTTACTTCCTCTGTAAAACCATTTTTTACATGTTCTTCAATGTCTTCAAAACATTTCTCATTATATACATCTCCTAATTCTAATACATTAAAGTCTTCTTCATCAAGAATATATTTTTCATTCTCTGGTAATGTCATTGCAAAAAACCAACGAGAAGTTCTTAGTTTACTAACTTCATTAATTGGGGCGGCTAGCACATCCATAGGATTCACAATAGCTAATACAGGAACATCTCCAAATCCACTATAATCATATTCACTACTACAAATATGTAATCCTTTTCCACAATTTACAGTATTATCATCATCTCCTTCATCTCTAGGAATACTAGCAATTTGCCCTACACGATAATCCATTTTTCCTGTATGTGCATCTGTATATCTATTTTCTTGTATATTAGGAAGATTTAAATATAAATATTCTAAATCACCAAGACAAATGTATTCTGTATCTTCTACATTAAAATCAGATTGCTTAAGCTCATATTTATTACTATCTGGAATAGTTATTACTCTAAATTTCTTAGGAGATTTTTTCCAAACAGCTTTGATTTTATTATAAGCATTAGAAATAAAATCTACTAATTCTTTAGAATCATTTCCTACTGTTTTCACTCTTCTATAAGCATAAAAATTACCATGTCTATCAATCTTCATGTTATGTTTTTCTAAAAATCCATATAAATCTTCTGCGCTTTGAGCACTAGGATTTAAACAACACCACATAAAGAACTTTTTATGAGAAAGATATTCTTCATCCTTATTTAACTTTTCTTGTAAAGATTCTTCTGAAAATACTTTATCTACTCTTGTTATAATTTCAATAAATTTTTTAACTAATAAATCAGGAAGACTTCTATTTGTTCCAGATAAATACACTGTGTTTCCTTCTGTATAAAAATCATCCAAATATTTAAATAGTTCAAATCCTTCAGAATACATTTCTATATCTTCTCTGGTTAATTGTTCTGTTACTTTTTCTTCTTGAATATTTACATCTTTTACTATTCTTAAAATTTCACTTTCACTCGTAGCAAGTTTTATTTCTTGTACATCATTTTCTGTTGCATTAGATTTACTAATGATAGAGCCATCTTGTAATACAACAGTTAAATTATTATTTACTAAAGAAAGCATTTTATATAATTTTTTACTTTCTTTAAGTTGTAAATTTAATAATTCTAACTCTTTTTCTTTTTTTTCTAATTCTAATTTTTCTAATTTTTCTTGGTTATTACTTCTAAACCATTTTAAGCTAAATAAGTTCATTGTTTTAATTTTTTATTGTTAATTTAATAGTAGAAAAGAAAGGGAAATTAATCCCTTTCTTAAATTAATTGTTCTAATGTTTCTTCTGTTATTTTTTCAGAATTGTATTGATTTAAATTTAATTTAATTTTATTATATTTAAATAAATCTCTAAATACAGAAATTAATTGCGAATTATCTCCATAAGTAAACTGTTTTGATAAATAATTAATGAATGTATGTTTTTCTAATAATTCATTCATTTTTACATATTTATTGTAAATAGAATAATCAAATAAATTATGTTCTTTTGCTACAGAATACATAGCATCTAATACTTCTGAACTTAAATATTGATAAATATTTTTTCTTCTATAATTTTGTAATTCATTTAATGTTTGTTGAAATTCAGTAGATAATTCACTAAATTTATAACTATTATTAAACAAATTATTGTTTTTGCTAATTAATTGAGAAATTAAATTAGCTGTAATTATTCTTTTAAATGGTGCGTTATTTCCTTCCATAAATTTATCATAAGACATTAAATTGTGAATATTTAAAGTTTCTATTATTTGAAATTCTTTTTTTGAAAATGTAATTAATTTAATATTATTTTTTGAAGTTATTGGAAATAATTTATCTAATTTATGTCTATTTTCATATTCTTCATAAATAAATAGTCCTGGATTTTTGTAAACCTCATTTAATTTTAAAATGAAAGGTTCAAATTTACAATTTTTTCCATATACATCTCTTAATAGATTAGTTGCAATTTTACAAGAAACTTCTCCTTCTAATTTATTTGCTCTAACAGAAACAACATTAGTTTTTACTCTTTGTTTTTTTCTTGCATCTAGCCATTCTTTAGGAATTTCTGGATTATAATAATCTTTTGAAATATATTCTTCTAATTTTTGTTTTAACAATTGAAATTCTTTAATATGAGTTCTCCAATCTTCTCTAGGAACACTTTTTAAATTTAAAATATTATAATAAGTATTTAATGTTCCAGAAAATGTATTACTATATTCTCTATTAGGAAACAATTTAAAACTTTTTGTTTTCTTTATAAAATATATTTGTTTATAATTAGAAGAACTTTCTCTAATGTAATCTTTTAAATTTTTAGGAAAACTATCAATTACATACAATTGTTTACCAAACAATCTACTTAAATAAATAGTTTCATTATATTTAGATTGTGAAATTCTATTATTATATAATGTATACTTAACTTCCCAATCTCTAAATAAAGAATCGTTTATAATTTTAAATAAATGTCTTAAATTAATGTTTTCAATTCCTTCTACAGATGGTTCTTTTACTTTTTCTTTAGAATAAATTATTAAGCCTTCTATTGAATATTTTGAACCATTTAATTCTATAGATTTATTATATCCTTGATAATAATCATAAATAAGCTTTAAATTATTCATTTCAGATATTTGAGAATTGTATAGCTTAATTATTTCTGTTGCTACTAATTCTATTTTATCTAAAATTATTTTTTTAGTCTCTTCAGTATATCTAATTGCTTCTCTATTTGGAGTTGGAAATAATCCATCAGATAATCCAAATCTTAATCCTATAGGAAAAGAAATTGATTTAATTCCTAATTTAGCAAAATCAATAGGATAATACACATCATCTAAACAAATGTGTAAATAATTATCTGTAGAAATATTAGATAATTGATAATGCTCATTTCTAAGAATTTTAAAAGAGTTATCTATATCAGGAACATTAAAGTACACATTTTGAAAATATGCTAATTGCTCTTTAATTTTATTTTTAAAACTATAATGATCAGAATATTTAACAGGAACAATAACTTTAACACCATTTTCTTCTGTAGTTTCAGATTCATATAATAAATCTATAGTGTTTACATCTTCTCCTTCATACATCATATATTTTCTTTCAATTCCATTTTTTCTAGCTATAAAATAAAATGTAGAAGAATATGCTAATGGTGCTTTGAATCCTAAACCAAACATTCCCAATTCATTATTACTCATTCTTTTAGTAGATTTACCATATTTGGAAATAATATTCTCTACATCATCTGCATCTAAACCAAGACCAAAATCTTCAACAGAAAACTCATAATTTCCATTTACATTTTCTAGAGACACAATAATTGGTTTATCTACTCCTGCTCTTCTATGAGAATCTAATGCGTTACTAGCAGTTTCTCTAATTGTAGAACCTATAGAATCTGAATAAAGATTTTTACTTAACATCTGCATTAAAATTTGTGCAGAATCTAAGTCTAGAGTCATTCCGATTGATTGTTGTGTTTCTCCTTCAAATAATACATTTGCTTCTTTTTGTTTTTGTAATATCATGTCTTCTAAGTTTAATAAAGTGATTCAATTAATTCTTCTTTTGTTGTAAATATTTGTTCTTCATAAAATTTTGGACTGTTTCCATTATATCCATTTATAGTATACGCATCCTTGTATCTAAAACTTTTCCCTACTGAACCAGGAATAACTACATCAATAATACATTTTATAGGTTTATTATCAATCATTATCCATACAGTTTGTCCTGGATTAAATTTTGTTTCTATTTTCATAATATAAAATTTAATTATTTTCTCTTTTTACTAATAATATATCTCTGTTATTTAAATCCTGATAAACAATTGAATCATGTTTAGTTACATCTGTTTCAAAAATATTTATATTCATTTTTTTGCCCCATTTAGACACATGATGTTCTTGTTTTATAGAACATTTTACATTTGTATAATAATTTCCCCAATTATTTGTTTTTACTTTAGGAAGTTTTATTACTTTTAAATATTTCAAATTAGAATAAGAGGAGATGATTATTTCATCTCCTATTTCTAATTCACTAACTTTAATTAATTTTAGTTCATTCATAATTATTATTAATTATTAAAATGGCATATCGTCATGCAGCCATTCAATTGTTACATTGTGATTTTCTTGTAATATTTTATCAATCTTTCCAAACACACCTTCTGTTTCCCATTCTGTATGTGTATAACTGGCAGAAGCTGGATGAGGTAATTCAAAAGACCAATTAAATATAGGTAGATATTTTTTTAGCTTTGCTGCTTCTTTTCCTAAAAATATAATAGGTACTCTTTCTACATCAAATATATTTTCAAATATATATTTCATAAATGGCTCCCATATATCCAAATGAGAGCCTGCTTTATTTATTTCTGTAGTAAGAGCAGCGTTAAGCATCAAAACTCCCTGTTTTGCCAAGTATGATACATCTGGATCAAGAATATGATATAAATCTTTACTTTCATAAAGTTCTTTATCTATACCATTATAAAATTGTTCTAATGTAGGTTGTAATTTACCTGTTTTAGAACAACCCATAAGTAATCCATCTGCTATACATTCTTTATTAAAAGAAGCTGTGTGGTAAGGACACATTCCAATTAACACTACTTTCAAATCTGATAATTTTGTTTCTTTAAAACATCTAAATACATCAGAAGAATTAGGTGCAATTTTCTTTCCCCTAGCAGATTCTTTTTTTAAAAATGCATATATTTTATCACATTCTTCACTTTCTATAAATGGTTTTATTATATTATGCCAACTTTCATCAAATTGATGAGAAAATTTATTCCAATCCATTTAATCTACAAATAATTCTAATTGTTTATATTTTGCTCCCACTTCAATTTGTTTAGAAGGAAGAATAATTCCTGCTTGTTCTGTAAAGAATTTATGAACATTCATATGGTTTTCCATCCATAGTCTAGGATGAATTTCTTTCATAGAAAATGTTGTAAATTGATATAGTTCCCAAAGACTTCCTTCTGCTCCATAATTATGAGTAGGCTTTTTAAGTTCTCTTTGAATAATATTTAATTGGGTACTTTGAATTAATTCTTCTTCCATGTATAATCTACCAATAAGCTCAGAAATAACTCTTTTATCTACTTCAATTTGTTTCATAGCCTCTCTTTCTACCTGGATTCTTTTAAAAGCTTCTTCTGCAGATTTAATATAATCTGTAATTGCTTGTGGTGTAAAAGTTTGAATTTCTCCTACATGTTTCTTTTTAAAAGCTCCAAAATCTCCTGATACCATTCCGTTCTGGCAGATTATTATTTGAGTTCCCAATGCAAATTTTAATGTAAGTTGTTTATTATAACTGTTTTGCCAACCAATTTGCAGTTTCATTTCACTATCTGCTACATTACTAATTGTATATCTACCATTAGCAATATTACCTTCTTGTGCTGAACTATATAATTCAGTTTCTAATTTAAAACCAGATTTTTCAATTCCTGCCAATGTTAAATCAATTAGTTGTTCGTGAGAAATTGGTTTATAACTTCTTGTTTCTTGTGGTAAAGGAGTTGATAATAACAATTCCTTTGTATAATTTGTGTTCATATTATTAATTTATATTATACTTTTTACTAAAATAATTAACTACTTCTGGTATATATTTTTTATAATAAGGTTGATTGTCTATACACCATTCTTTTAATTGTTTTTTATTTTCAAATTTTTTTATGTACGAATTGTTTTCCATAATCATTTTAATAGATGGTTCTAGTTCATTTACAAAATCTTGAACTGTCCATCCTTCCCATACATGTCTGTCTAGATTCATAATAATTCTTTTTGTTTTAAATAATTTTATTTCCTTTATTAATATTTCCGATATACTCTACTCCATCAATAACAGTTGTTACAGCAAATAAAGGTTGTAAGTTAGTATAATGAAAACATATTTTCTGTTGTTCTTCGTTTGTTAAATCAAATGAAGAACATGGTAATATATGGTCTACATGCCATAACTTACCATAATTTTCCCAGGTCATTGTTGGAAGAAATTTAGATTCTAAGTAAGCCTTTAGTTCTTTAAAGGAACATCCTAATAATTTTGTAGTTTTTGTTGATTTTTTACTGTTAGAATTTTTAATTGCGTATATTATTCGATGTCTCATATTATATGCTAATCTAAAATTAATATCATTTTTTAACCTACTTTTAATATAATATTGATTGTATTTAGGATTATTTTTTCTAAATTCTTTAGAAGCTTGCTTATGTTTTTCTGGATTTTTCCAGTAGTAATTTTTATTATATTCAGGATTATTCTTATAAAAATTATCTCTGTATTGTTTATGATACTCTGGATTTTTATTAATCCACTTTTCTTTTATTTTTTTCCTCTTCTCTGGATTTTGTAAATTCCATTGTTTTATTCTTTCATATGTTTTTTCTTTATTTTTTTGAACATATTTTTTAGAAAGAAGCTTGTGACAAGATTTACAACAATAAATAGGATTCCCTTTTTTAAAATAATACTCAGAAATAGGCTTTGATTCCTTACATACATTGCATAATTTTTCCATATACTTATATTTTATATAAATATATGTAAATTATTTGAAACTACCAAATAATCTTTTTTTTATGAAATGACTTTCCAATTCTCGTAAACCCTTTTCTTTACCCCAGTCAGCAAAATCTTTTATATCTGGAAGCAAATCATCAGGAGGATTAATATGTCTAAATCCAAAAGATTGTGTTATATCAAAACTTGCTTTTTTTCCAGGTTCATCAGAATCGCCTCCATAAAATACTTCTTTAGAGTTGTTTCTAATAAATTCTACAGTTTCATCACTTAATGCAGCAGTACTTTCATTTTGAATATGGCATACATACGGATAAACTTTTTTACATACCATATAATCTTTTAAAGATTTACAAATTAATGTATTTTTATTTGGTCTTAAATTCTCTAAACCTTTAACTGTAGTTAATGGTACATTTGATAGCCACTTGCCTCTTTTATTTGTACTGTAAGGACGATAAATTTTCCAATGTCCATCATATAAATAACCAAAAGTTAATTCATAAGGATTAGTATAAAATAATTGTTTATTTAAATACACTTTATCTACAGAATAAACATTTTCTTTCCTGAGATCTTCTATATCTATGTGATAACTATTCCAATATTCTAATTCTTGTTTTGTAAATTTTTTAGTTTTTACTTGAATTAATGAATATCTTTTTATAGACTCTTCTGGTTGTTTATATTGCTTTACAATTTCTTTGTATTTATTCACATTTTCTTTAGAAGATATACCAAGACCAAAATCATTATCAATTTTAACTAACACATCATTCATTGTAGAAAGATTAAATAAACATTTAACAAAATAAAAACAATCCCCTCTTAAAGAAGTTTCTGCAAAATCAATAAATGATATTTCTCCATATTTATTTCCAATAACAAAAGAAGGGTGATTTTCATTTCTAAAAGGAGAATATGTAACTGTATTTAATCTCCAATCTTTTTCTGGCATATAAAATTTAAAAATATCAAATGCTGAAATTTTAGATAATATAGTTTCTGGAGTGAGTGCTGTTTTTTTAGATCCTTTTATCATACTTATAATAATAAAAAATCCCTCATTCCTGAGGGATATTATTAATTAATAATCATCACCATCACTTGATAATGGTTCATTTGAAGCAACAAGATTCATATCTGGATTATAATCTTGCAAATCTTTTAATAAGAAAAAGTCTTTACAACCATACTCTCCAGTGAGTTGTAAAACAAATTTTTCATGAGGTTTTAAATCTTTTGGTTTTTTAGCTTTTAGCTGTTCTAGCACTTCTTTATTATCATAATCTACTAGTCTAAAATTTTTAAGACTATATGCTGGTAAAAATGCTTTGTTATAAATTCCTTGATATTCTTTAACTTCTCCATCTTTTTCTCTAGAAATAATTGTAGCAAGAGCAACAACATTTGTAGACCATTCTCCATTAATTTGTTCTGTTAAATCTCTAAGATTACCTCTCATTAATTTTTTCCATTCTAATTGAAGAACAGTGTCTGCGTCTCTATAATCAAGATTACCTAACCACGTTCTTAAGAAATTATAAAAATCTTCTTCTCCAACATAAGCCTCTCTATATTCTCTGGATTTAAACCAATCAGGAAGATTGTTTTCATCGTCTGCCCAAGAACAAACTCCTACATTATTAATATATTGTTTTTTAGTTCCATCTTTATTTTCTCTAACTTTATCTTCTAGAAAAAATGTAGTTTTAAATCTATTTTCATCTTTTACATCTTCTAACCAAATATCAACTCTCAAATAATCATTTCCATCATTATTTGTTCCTAAATATTCTGTAGCTTTACTATCTTCTTTTAATTCAATGTTTAATAAGTTTTTGTATTGTTCTGCTGTTGGATTAATAGCAATCACCTTTGCTTCAAATAATCCTACTTTTTTTGAATAATCACTGTTTTCTGTGTTTTCACGTTTTTTACCTCCGATTGACGACATAATAATTTTGGTTTTTAATTGTTAATTTTAATTTTTATTCTGTTAAAGTTACCCATTCATATGAAATTACTTCTTTTTTCTCTACTCTAATAAGTTCTGAAAATTCTTCTTCAAATCCATATTCACTATCCCACAAAACTTGATTTGTTTTCCATGTACCTAAATACTGCTCAAAGTCTTCTATATCAGGAAAATATTTTTTATGTTCTTCTTTGAATTCAATAATATCTTCTCTCCAGAAACCACTTCCTCTTCTGTGATCTTGTATACTATCTATTGCAAATTCAGTTATTTCATCAAATAGTAACGGTTCTTCTTTATAAGTTACTTTGTTCATAATTTTAATTATAATATTCTTTAATTTTATTTACTAATTGTATATTGATTCCCAATAAGTTTTTAATGTTTCATCTTTATTTGCTTTAGAAATAAGAATTCTTCCTTTTAATTTAGGACTTCTGCTTCCTGCAATAATACTATCATTTAAAACATCGAAGTTTAAATATCTTTCATCTCCATCTGCTACAAGTTTACATAATGCAGTAACTTTTGATGCAAAAATAGTTTTTAATTTTCCAGTTAGTGATATTTCACTTCCTACGACTTCCTCTTTTCCATTATCTTTAATATATTTATCAGCTACGTGAGCAGCATAAATTCTATAAGGACTAATTTGTCTAAAGAATTCTATTTGTTGTAAAAACCATTGTCTTGTATGCATATATCCTGCACCATCTGGAAGAGTTAACACAGATTTCCATAAAGGATCTGTAGGCAGATAAGGTTCTTTACTTGGATCTGAATTAGGTCTATTAAATTTTTTCCCTAATATACTTTTTTGATAAGCAATTGTTCCTCCAATTTCAGAAAGATCATCTAAATCAGAAAGTCCATCAATAATTAAATAATCATATTTCCCAGAATTTTCTAATAATAATTTTCTAATTTTTAAATAATTTTGATAACTTTCCCATCTTGTTGTATTTTGGAATTCATAAGTAGAAATTTTTCTTGCAGGAATATATTCATATCCTCCTTTTTCTAAATCTAAAATTAAAGCATTATATTTTTTAGTAAATTCTCCTAATATAGTACCTTTTCCAATTTTTGGTTGTCCAATAATTACTAAATCTCTAGGAGGAGCTTGTTTTTCTACCTGAACTATATCTTCAGGCAATTTAAATTCTTCTGTCATGTTTATAAATATTCTTTTTTAAATTCTTTTAATGTTGTTATTTTTATTTCTTGTCCTTCGTTTAATGCTTCCCAGGCTTCTAATGACATTGTTAAATGTGCTACATGATTTTTTCCTATTCCTATGTTAATACTAATTGATTCTGTTCCATATACAATAGAATAGTTTTCTTTATTTACACTAACATAAGTTTTAGGACTAATTTTAATTTCTTTTCCTAATTTTTTAAATTTTAGAATTTCTTGAGAAATCACTTTTTTTGGAGATAAATTTTCCATAAATTTTTACTTTTTATAATTAATTCTCCAAATTTACAAAAATCTTTTCATTTTTACAAATTAATTTTTATTATTATAAATTTCGTTTGCTTTTAATATCGCTGCTTCAGTAGCTTCTTTTCTATCAAAAAACACATCGTTATCCTTACAAACGTAATTCACTGTACTTTCTCTTTCTTGATAAATACTTGCATCAAAACCTCTATTGTAATTTCCCATAGTGTCAAATTCAACTGAAATCATAATATAAATTCCGACTGAATCAAACCACTCAATTATTTGAGCAATTTGACATACTTCGCTATAATTTCTTTTAAAATATATTTCGTGACATCCGCTAAATTCAAGGAAGTCATCTTTTGTTTTTTCTGTTAGTATCATGTGTATTTAATTTTATTTTTAGGTATTAATTCTAATGATTTATTGAGCCATTTGTTTTGAAAATCTTCTGTAGAAACAAATATATGTATATGTGAATGATCTGTGTCGTCAAGTAATGAACGTCCTATCATTTGCTCAAGATTTTCTCCATTACTATTAATTGCTGTAATAAGAATATTTTGTAAATTAGGAAATGTTACGCCAGCAGAGGCTTTTTTCAATAAACATAATTGATTTATCTTACCAGATTGAAAATCTTTTAATACAGAATCATCTTTACTTTTACTATTAAACATTGGTAGATTATATTTAAGTCCTGTTTTTTCATCAGAAGAAAATAAAATAAATCTTTCATTTTTATTTTGAGAAATCCATTTATTAACTTTTTCTATTAATGAATTACAAGAGTTAATAAATCTCATTCTTTCCAGAGAAGCAAACATTTTCTGTTGTCCTAAGAGCTTTAATATTCTGTTTCCTAATCTATTACATTCTTTCTTTTCTGTAGAATTCCATTTTTTTACTTTTCCAAATTGTATTATTTTAGAATTATCTAAATTATATCTATGAACATAAACAGTAAAATCACTAACTATACCATCTTTAATAGCTTCAGAAGTTGGATAATTTACAATTAAATTTAATTTTGTATAAAATTTTATATCTGATAAAGTATCTTTATTATATGTTCCAGATGCAAATATGATATGTTTTGTATCTTGTGCTAGTTTCCCTGCTAAGGGTAGTTGATTTTCTTCTCCCAATAAATGAGCTTCATCTACAATTATATAACCCCATTCATTTTTTTCATCTGGAAAATAATTTAAAATCTTTACCATTGATGCAAATGTACAATATGTAATATTAGGATGATAATCTATTATGTCACATTCTTTTTCCCAGGATGATTTAATATCTATATTTGGATAAAGAACTAACACTTTAGGATTTTTATTTTTAAAATATCTCTCAATTGTTTTTAATAATATTCTTGTCTTTCCACTTCTAACACTAGATAATACAATTCCTCTACAATTATTTTCTATAATTGTATTAATTATTTTTTCTTGTATTTCTGTTTTTGTCATATTATATTTTCTAAAGGATAGGCATTTAAAATAGACTCCATGTCTACTTGAGGGTTAATATCTGAGCTAAATTTAGGTTTGTTATAGGCTTGAGCTTTTTCACTAGCTTGTTTTAAAGCTTCTTGTACATGTATTTTTGCAAATTCTATCATCATTTCAAATATTTCTGGAGATTCTTCAATTTCCATATAATATTCTTCATTATTTTTTAAAAATTCTTCTGCTGTTATCATAATAAATGTATATATTTTTTAATAAAATTAGAATAAGCTATTTTAAATGTACATTCTGGAAGAATGAAAATTGCTCCCATTAATAATATTGTCGCTATATATTTTCTAAATTCTTTTATCATAATTATAAAATTTTAAATTGATGATCTAATAGTTTAATTTCTTCTTCAATTTCTTTAATTCTTTTAGATTTTATAAATTCTATTTCATCTATTGATAAAGTAATAGAAGTTAACCAAGCATTCTCTGTTCCTGCTTTAAAGGAGTCAAATTTGGAAGAATCTTTTAATAAATTAAGTTTTTGCTTAAGAATATTAATTTTATCCCTTAAAATTATACCTTTTTCTAATTTTATTAAATCCATATTTATAAAAAATTATAAATTATTAAATAATCCAGCTTTATAAAGTAAAAGCAATTCTACTATAGCAGAAAATAAAGAAATAAAAAAATTATAATTTTCTGTTCTTTTTTGTCCATGTCTTGCTAAAACAATACCTAATGAAAGTATTGTTAATCCTAGGTAAATTAATATGTAAGTATTCATTTTATTTTTGTTTTTCGTAATTTTTGTATATTTTATAAACTTGTTCTATAATCCAGGTAAGTAGATAATTTTGAGGTTCGTCATTATCTGCATCTGGATATGCTCCTATTCTTTTAAATAACATATTAGTTACATGAAATGATTCATGACTAATTGTACCAATTAAATCAATATCATCTTTTAAATATTTTCTATTTAAAATTATCAAATATTCATTTCCTAATCTAGAAGTATTTCCACGAAAATCTTCTCTCTCTGGTCTCCAATCATAATCATATTTTTCTTTATCTTTTGAATAATCTTCTGTAATAGATACATATAAAGTTTGTTCATAAATTGGAATTTTAATTTTCTTTATTATCATGTTTTTACTTTTTATTTATTTAAAAAGAATGTTTTATTTACAACAGATTGATAATCTGAATCTGTAATATCTTTTCTTTTAGGAAGCTCTTTAAACATTCCGACTTGCCCTAAGAAACCTAATCCAATTCTAATATCATCTTCACCGTAAGAATTTTTAATTAATCTTACACTTCTAAAATACTTTGCACCAAATTCATCTTTTAATTTATTAAGATCATAACCTGATGGATCTGCTACTTTATATCTCATAGGATCAAATAAAGCAAGAATTACGTCTGCATCATCTTGTGTCTGAGAACTTTCTTTAAAGTCCTCTAATTGAGGTTCTACATCACCATTTTTAATTCTTATAGGATTAGATATATCTCTATTAAATTGACTTACAACAACAGGTGAATACCCAAAAAAATCTCTAGCATATCTAAGTTCATCAGACATTTTATCAATCACTTGTTTTTTAGTAGATAAATCTTTCGTGGTTTTTAATAAACCGATATGGTCTATTATAACTAATGTAATTACATTTTCATCATTTGGAATATATATCTTATTATGTGTATCAAGTTGTTCTATTCTACCGTTTTGTAAAGCATATTCTTTTAACTCTTTTGCAATACCTACAGGATTTTCAGGTCCGTCAATGATTGTAATAACTTCTTCCATTTTTTCCATATAATCTTTATATGTTAAAAATATATCGTGTTCATCTTTAGTCATTTTATCTGTCCAACCTAACATTTTGCCTACAGGAATAATTATTCCATAATCATAAAATATTTTTCTAGAAATCCATTTAGCAAATTTATACGTTCTGCTTCTTTCCATAGAACGATATATTATTTTTAGTTTTACTTTTGGATTGTCTTGAGAAATAAACCAATCAAATGGATTAAGAACATAAGCATCATCTACAAAAGAAGTTTTTCCTGAACCTGTTAAACCGCCTACAAGCGTATATATTCTTTTTCTAATTCCAATATATCTATTTAATCTATTAAATCCCATAGGAATACCAGCATTTCTACCATCTAATCCTGCTTGTATTTCTTCTTTTAGTAATTCAAAATTCATAATTTTTCATTTAATATATTAAATAATTGCTTGAATATTTTTTTAGAAGAATAAAATTTATTTAAAGAAATTCCACAAGATAATTTAAAATATTTTACATCATATTCTTTTTTAAATCTTTTTCTTCTATAATTTATTATATGTCCAGGTATAAAAAGTTGATATGTTACTTCTCCTGTTCCATTACAATTTTCACATTCTTTATATGTGTAACATCCTCCACAACATTCAGAAACAGGCTTTGTACAGATTAATTTTTCTATTTTACCTGTTCCCAAACATTCTAAACATTGTTCAACTTTATCATATGTCTGTGCTACCTGCATAATAATCATTATTTTTTATTTCTTTTCCTTCTTTTATAATTTCTATAAAAGGTTCAAAAGTTTTTTTGTTTAAATATGTTAATGAATTTTGCATAAAAGTTAAGTTATTAGTTCCTGTGGATATAGAATTGTTCTTTTTGGATTGTACATCATATTTCAATGCTTCTACTAGTTGTTCTGATGTATAAACTCCTTCTAATAATATTTTATTAAATTTTGTTCTACATTCATCTTTATTAACACTCAATGCTCTTGTAGCAGGAAAAGATTTTCCTTTATACTCAAATTTATCTGTACCTGGATAAGCTTCCCACCAAGAATCAAAACCATCATTACCAAATTTCTTTTTTTTAAATTTAATAGATGATTTTGATTCTATAAATTCTAATAATTCAGTTCCTAATATTGTAAGTTTATCTTCTGTCTCTGTAATCAATCCTTTTCTAATTAATGTATTATATAAAACATTAATTTTTACATTTTCTTTACATAATTCAGAAATATCATAATTCTGTTCAATTAATTTTAATAAATAAATAATATCTAAAGAATAAGATTTTTTAATAATCTCTAGAAATTTCTCTGGATGTATTGTTAGTTTCATTTTCTATATTTATTTGTAAAATTATTTTAGCTGGAGATTTTAATTTTTCTTGTTCTTCTTCCCATTGTCTCCATTCATTTTCTAATTGATTTTGTTTCTCATACATTATATGATATTTTTCTTTCTCATATAATTCTTCTAATTGATTATATATTTCTGGATGTTCCATAATTTTTATTTTATTTTTGTTCATTATTTCAAACATAATTAATTATTCTGAATGAAATAGCAAACATTTTTAAATTAATATCAATGCTTCTTGTAATTCTTTTTCCATAATTAATCTTCAAAATTTGGATAGTTTTCTCCACACGATTTACATTGGTCTCTAAAAGTTGGGTCGTTTGTATAATACCCTTTTAAATGTAAACAACCTCTCATATTTCCTTTTCCATAAATACGATAAGGACAAGGCTTTATGTAGTAAGTAAACCAACTATCTCTGTTTTTATTTCTTTCTTCATCTGGAGTATAACAATACAATGTATCTTTTGGAATTAAATCTACATTTGTAATTGTTTCTCTTTGCAATTTTAAGAATTTCTTTTTATTCATAGTAAGGGAAAGTTATTTTTTAAATTGTTTATCAATCCATGCTTGCCATTCTTCAATATCTCTATGTGCAATAACTTCATTATATTTACTAAACATTTTTCTAACCTCTTCCTCACTATACATGTTTTTAATTTGTTCTTGTTGCCATTTAGCACCAGCTATAAAAGAATCTCTAACTAATTTAGGAGAGCATATTAAATCTGTAGTTTTAGGTGGATAAAATTTTTCAGCAGCTTTTTCAATGATTTCTTTATTTTTCATAATTTTTAATTTATATGTATTATTATTTATAATAAATCGGAAAATTTTCGATTATTTATTTAATTTTTAACATTTAATCCATATTGTAATAAGAACCAATCAAATGTATTTTCTGCTTTGCTTTTATTAAATTTAAATACTTTTTTTAATAAAGGAATAGCATAACTTCTAAATAATTTGTGTTGTTTTTCTGTTATTGTTAATTTATTATAATCTTTTATATCAGATAATTTCTCTATACCAATTAAATTTAATTGATATTCTATTAAATGATCTGATATATTCATTCTGTTTACAGATATTCCTGATATAGAAATAAATTTATTTAATTTAATCTGTTCCTCGAAATCTTGCTTACTCCAAACTTCTATATATGGATCAGAAAGAATATATGAGAGCTTAATAATATCAGCTCTCATATAAACTATAAAACACATCTGCCCAATATAATTTTTAAATTTTTGTCCTTTAGATAAAATCATCTCTCTAAAGTTTGAAATGCTTCTAATGCCCAATCTGGATAATTTCCTTCAAATGGTTCGTAGTTATCAAAAACAGAACCATATCTATTTCCATCACATTGATATGTACATCCATGTTTTGCATCATAAAACTTTAAAATTCTAGAATGTGTATCATTGTTATCCCAACACCAAACTAATTGGCCGTCAAAAAATCCTGTTTTTTTACAAACGTCTAATCGTTGCCAAGAATTAGTATCTGTATGTGCTATCCAAACATTTTTATTTATTTCTGTATTATAATATTTATTATTAACAACAACTTCTCCTTCATTTAATAAATTAAATTTTATTACTAAAGAAGAAGATTTATCTTTATAATAAATAGGATATTTAACCTCTTCTTTCTTTAAATCTTGTTTTTTAAGAATCTCAATTTCTTTTCCTAATTCTAAATATTTCTGTTCTAATTCTTTTAAGTTTTTCATAATTTTATTTTTTAAAAATCAAATGATAATTGATTTGAATTAATGTACCCAGAATTTTCCTATCTCTGGATTAGAGGTCATAATTTTTGGAGTTAAAAATTCGTTTGCTCCTTTTACCATTAATTCTGCTAGTAAATTTGCATCCTCTTGAGCATTTTTTGGTTGATTAGTAGATTCAATTAATATTTCATCGTGTACAGAGTTTATTAATTTTAAATGTTTATTTTTTTCAATAAAATTTTTTCTAATCATAATTAATGCATTTTTTGTTTGATCTGCAGCAGTTCCTTGTATAAGATAATTTGTACTTTTTCTTTGAATTCTTCCTTTTATTCCAAAAAATCCTCTCCAATATTCTTTTATCTCAGGATATAAAGAATTTAACTCTTCTTTTAATAAAGCTTTTTTTTCTTTAGACATTTTATTTGTAAAATATTCTTCTGGGAAAAAAGATGAAGCTTTTTTTCTAAATTCTTCCATTTCTTCAAAAAGATTAGAAAACCATCTTCTATCTGTAATTGAATTAATTAAAATGTAATTATTTTTAAATGTTTTTTTAGCTTGTTCTTCCATTAATAATTGTAACTTAGGATATGCTTTAAAATAATTTTTAATAAATTCTTCTGCATCAATTAATTCCATTCCAAAATCTTGTGCAAATCCTTTAGCCTCTTTTCCATATAAAATACCAAAATTTACAATTTTAGCTCTATCTCTTTGCTTTTTTATATTATTAGTAAACTCTTTATCTCCTTTTTTAGGTAAATAATCAGCACCTGGATGTAATGCTTTATTCATAGCATCTGCTGTAGCCATGTGTAAATCATCTTCATAAATTTTATGTCCTTTTGTAAATACTTCTAACATAACATTTTCTCCTGATATACAAGCTGCTGTTCTCATTTCTTGATTGCCAAAATCTGAAGATATAACAGATCCTTTATCTAAAGCAAAAGCATCTCTATAAACTCCTTGAGGTAAATTTTGAATATTAGGATTATTACTAGCCATTCTACCAGAGTTTAAAATTTGTCTAAAATTACTATGAATTCTTCCTGTAACTGGATGTACATATTTTAACCATTCTAACCCAAAAGTTGTAACTGCTTGTTCACTTCTTTTCATAAGTAAATAAGCTAATATTAATTTACTATGATCTTCAATATATAATCCATTTTTATCTAATTCAAACCCTATCCATTGTTGATTATTATAAGCATCTTTAAGTTCATTTGGAATAGATTTTAATAGTGCTACTGCTCCAACAGTCCAATCTAATTTTTTAGTTTGTTTAGAAAATTCTTTAGGACAAATATCTAAATATCTAAATAGCTCTATTACTTGTTTAGAAGATCCCCATTCTATAATACATCTTCTATGAAAATTAAATAAATTAGGTTCTTCTACAAATTTTGGGTATAATTGTTCTATATAACTATTTAATATATTTAGCCTTTCTAAATATTCTTTATGTTTTTTATTTTCAATATCTTTCCAAATTTCTTCTTTAAAAGGCATTCCATTTAACTCCATATCAGCATTAACTAAAACCATTTTATTTTCTAATTCAAACAGTTTTGTAGGTTTGTATATTTCTTTGTTTGATAGAATTCTACCTAATTCTTGCCTTTCTGAAATTAGTAAAGGATATAAAATATCATCAGAACCATATAATATTTGCTTTTCTGTAAAAGGTTTATCATACAAAGTAACAAATTCCATTCTAGTTCCTTTATCTATTATTTCTTCATCTGCTACCTCAAAAGGTGTTAATAAGTAATCGTTATTTAATAACATTTCATCATCTAAAGTAGATTTAGCTTCTAAATCAAAAAGAGAGAAATCATTTACACCCTTAACTCCTAAATACTCCTTAGCCATTCCAGCTAAAGAGTATGAACGAGTTAATCCATTATATAAACACATTTCTTGAATCATTATATCTTTTACTTTATAGAAATCTATTCCATAATTAAACTTTAAATGTTTTTGCTCAAATTTTAAATTTTGCCCAATTAAAGTTAAATCTTTATTATAATTTAATAAATTAATTAAAGGATTTAATTCTTTTTTAGAAAAACATCTTACGTCAATTACAAATATTTTTTTAAAGTCTCCTAATTGTAACATTACAATTTTAGTTAAATAAGGATCTAATCCAGGTCTAAATTGTTTATTTCTTCTAAACTCTTTAAATATCTCTGGACTTTTTGCAGAGGTTTCTATATCTATTCCAATAATAGTTTTAGTTTTTAAATAATTATAACAATCTTCAACTGTTGCATAATTATTTATTCCTTCCACTTTGTAATTTGAAACAAAATATATTGTTGGTTTTTCCATAAATATTATATTTTCTTCAAATTTAAGAAAATTTTTGTAATTTTGAAATAATAAATTAATTTATTATTTATTAATATTCATTTAATAATTGAACAATTGTATCTTTTATATTATATATTTCTTCTAATTCTTCTTTCATTTTATTTGTAATATAATTACAATATAACATAATAGATTTTATTTGTTGTTCGTTAAATTTTTTATTTTCCTGATATGTAAATGTTGCTGCATCTGGATTAAATGTAACAATTAGTCTTTCTTTAGATTTTCTATCCATAAAAACTAATTCATAAGTATCATACACTTCTTCTATTTCTTCAATAGGATTTAACTCTTCATCAACAATGTTGTTAATGTCTAATTTTCTTAAAATTGTTTCTGTTTTCATTTTTAATATATTTTTTAATTATTTGTTTATATTTTTATTGAAAATTATTATCTATTTATAATAATCATTCCGTATTTTGGATGATATTGAATAGCACATTTATATTCATTAGCCAACTGATAAAATTTCTCAAGAAATTCTTTATGATTTTGATTAGTTATGTTATTATTTAATTCAATTTTTTGTCCTTCTAAACTTGCTTTTCGTAAGTCTATTTCAATTCCATGCTTTATCCCTCTATCCCAAGTTTCTCTCATCTCTTGTTTAGAATACTTATTGTTTCCAAATAATAAATTTAATGTACTATCTTTTTCTTGAAAAGATGTATCATCTTTCATTTCTTCTTTAAAAATATGTTCAACTCTTAAATTCATTTTTGATTTTATTTAATATAATTTGTTTTGCTTTTTTGTATTCTTCTGTATTTTCTTTAACTTCCATTACAACATCTTTTGGTGTGGTGAAATCCATTTCTATATCAGGATATTCTAACAGTCCTAATATATAATCATTCTCTAATTCTTCTAATACCAAATATACATTTGGATCTTCATCTTTAAAATATACAAGTTTCATAATTTTTATTGCTTATTGCGATATGCTATATTTTGCATTTAAAAAACGTAATGCTTTTTATTTAATCTTGTAAATCAATAATAACCATCTTATAAACACTGATTTTAGCAATCAAAGGTAATGCTTGTTGTGCTGTCATTGTTTTAATTTTATTTTCCATATTACTGATGTAACGCTTATATTTTTCAATTAATTCATTATTGTTTTTCATAATTTATTTCTTTACAAAAATTAAAGGATTACGGAATGTTTTTTCTTCGGCTTCTTGCCATACTTTTTTTATCCCATTTGACTTAAAAGTATCACCCACACTTTCATAACTTATTACTCTTTCAAGAGATATAGGGTTTTCCAACCAATAAAACCCTTTTGATTCAATAGCTGATTTGAATGATTTTAAGGCTTCATATAAAACTTCATCATCGTATTTAGCCCTATAATCTCTATACATTATACTCTCTTCTAAATTTGAATAGGATTCTTCTACCAACTCACTTGCAATTTCTTCTGTGAGTTCTGAGCCTTTGCAGATAACCTCAAATTTGTCTAAAGTTGAAGCGTTAAGTTTAATTTCTTCATTTCCTATTTTTAGATACTTGCATTCTTTATTGATAAATTCATAATCTGCTAATCTTGGAATTTTAACAATAAGCACGTCTTTTTTTAATTTTAGTTCTAATATTTTCATATTTTTATCCACTTTCTACAAGTGGGAAGTTTTAAGGTTAAAAAGGACAATATTTTTTTTAGGTATTTTCTCTAATTTAGATTTTAGGCTTTTTAATGAGTGAAATTTACCTTTTATGTTATATCCAATGCTTCCATTATTATAAACTTGTTTTATTTCACGATTTGTTTTAGAGTTAAAACATTTATCATCAGAAAACACATAATTTTTAGCAAAATTTAATCTATATTTACATAGATACTTTACTGTTATAATCATTGTTTTAGCCTTTGTGTTGTTTCGTCTATATTTGTGTTGGCAGCAAGTTTATTGAACCCACCACTCAACGACTTTACCAGTAACTCGGTCAACAATACAAGCCTTTGCAACTGTATCATCAACCAATGCTTTATATTCTTGTGCTTCTTTCAATGTTTTGACAGGTTCGGCAATGTTTTCAACTTTCTTAAATCCGACTTCTGCAAAGCCTTTAAAAGAAATATTTACGACATAACGAAAACCTGCTGCCAACACCTGCTTTACAATAGCAGGGCTGACATCTACATTTTGAGCATTTGTAATTCTATTCATCTTCTGTACTTATTTGAAAGTTAGTAATTCTAATCCCTGCCATCGTAAAGCATTATACCGTTGTAGGAAATGCTACAACTCTACAGCATAGCGTTCTTTTTCTTTTTTATAAAGATTTTTAAAGCTACCATTGGAAATAACTTTATTAAAACTATCCTTTTTTAATAAAATTTCAGCATTTAATAAAGCGTTTCCTGCCATTCTTTTAATCTCAAAAACACCACCACTTAAACTTAATTTTATTGATTTTTTTTGATTATTATTTTCTCCATTTCCAATAAATGCAGTCCACATTGTAATTCCATTTTCTCGATGTTCAACAGTTATAAAATCTGCACTTTCAATATTAGCAGACATTGGAGCATCTATTATTTTTAAAACTTTATAATTTATTTTCATTTTTATAATTTTTAGTTGTTAATATTTTTGTTTCCTTTCCCGCACTTCCTACAACACTATATTTGCAAAAACGGCTCTGAAAAAACTTTGTGGATATCGCCGTATTCGCAAATACAAAACCGTTATCTGTAATAGAGCCAAAGCTTTATTTTTTACTACTATTCGTTAATAAAGATTATGTTTTTTAAGTATCTTTTTTAACTTTTCGTTTTCTTCATATAGCACATTAAATCTTGTCATTGCACTATCCAAAATTTTTAGTAAAGCATAATTATCTATTAAGATTGGTTTATTTGCTAAACCTCTATATTTTACCATATTCAAAATATTTATTGAATTTTTAAATTCTTTTGTTTCGCTTTCATTTCCTACGATAACATAACAATCATTTTTTTCTGAAATCTCTTTTATTAATGTTGAAGTTCCAGAACTTCTGTGTCTAATCATAAAATCATAAACACTCTTAATTATTTCTTCGTTTTTTGACATTATTATATTTTTTATTAATTATTTAAAGTTCGCTTTCAGCTCTCATTTGCCATTGCTAAAAAACTTCTTCGCATAACATCGGTTTGGTTCTATGGCGTGGAAAACACCTTGCGCATACACGCCACAGAAACCAAGCCTTTTAACGTTAAAAACGTTCATCGTCATCTTTTAATTTATTTGTTGAAAAGACTACTCTCAAAATAGCCGTAATTAATAAAAAAGGTAAAATAAAAGAAATTGATGCTGTTGGTGAATTGTTACAGCAACCGTCACCATCCCAATGCCCGTTTCCTCCGTGTGCAATTGAAATTAAATGCCCTGGAGGACAATTATTTGGATGTTGTTTTGGAGGTCTTGGTATTTCTGAATTTATAAATATATCACTCATTGTTTTTAATTTTTTTATTTGTTATTAGTTCCTGTGACAGGATTCGAACCTGTATGTTATCTTCAACTTTTTTGTTGTCTAATAGTTTGACAATCTGATTTGTATAAGACTTGCAAATCTAATACTCATTTGATAACCATGTGTCTACCAATTCCACCACACAGGAAAATAAAAAAGGCTGTTTAAATTAATAAACAGCTTTTATAAATTTTAAAATTATAATAATTGCTGTTTTTTATAAGCAATCATTTCTAATTTTTCTTCATACAATTCAATTTGTTTTTTTGTATGATACTTTTGAGCTTGAATTTCTTCTTCTTTTTGTTTTCTAGCTCTAATTCCTTTATTAAATTGTTCATCTAATTGAAAAACATAAGATTCTCTTAGTTCTACTGTAGCAATTTTATCTACATTAATTTCAATAAAAGCTTGTTCTTCTTGTTCTTTAATTTCTTCAAGTTTTTCTTTTGAAATTTCCAGATAATCTTCTAGATCTCTTTTTAATTTTTCAATTTGTGCATTACATTTTCTTTCTTCATCTTTATAATATCTTTCCATACGTTTTTTCATTGAAGAAACTTTTGCTTCTTCTGTAACGTTTAAAAATGATAATACTCTTTCTACCCATGACTCTTTTTTAGCTTGTGTGCTCATAATAAATAAATGTTTAATAATTAATAATTTTTTAAATTTTTTTTGTTTGTTATTCTATATCTGGAGTTGGTCCATATATATCAAATTCTTTTTCTACAAATATAGAAACATTTTTCCAATAATCAGAAAATGTTGATGGATATTGTCCTACTTCATCATGAATATATATATTTCCAAGCCTTTCTTCATAAGGATCATATCCCATTATATATCTTGAAGATACCTTTTCAGGAATTCCTAACCAAGTTTTCTGTTGTTCATAAGCTTCTTTTGTGGAAGGTTTCCATCTATACTTTATTAAATTTACATAAAGATTATCATATTCGTTAAAATTAACTAAATCATTACAATTTAATACTGCAAAAGTTAAATCATTAGAATTTTTAACTTTATATATTTTTCCTTGAATAAAATAATCAGAAAAAGAATCAATTGCTTCTATATATTCAGGAACTTCTGTAATACTTTCTTCTGGTAAAGAAATTAATTCTGCCCATTTTCCATTTTGAAATAAGAATCCTCCTCTTATGTGTGCCCAAATACTGTTTCCAAAAATTCTATAAGTATCAGAACCATCTTTTAAGACATATGTCATTCCATTAATAGAAATATATGTACAACCAATAGGAAATCTTTTCTTACATTCTTCTTGAATTTCTTCCATAGATAATTCTTTTTTCTGTAATTCTGTTACGTCATAAGGTTTACCTCTTCTTTCATACTCGTCTATTTCTTCTTGTGTAGCATATTTCCAGTTTGGATATTCTGGTTTATATTTTACCCAACCATTAGTTATGGAATCTAAAGAATCATATTCAGGTTGTAAATAAGTTGAATCTTTTCTTTGTTTATAAATATGATTAGATACGAAGTCTTTACTATAACTATCAAATTTATCTGTAATAACAATATATTCTCCTTTTTTAAATTCATTAGATTGTATTTTATCTGGATTATTGCTAAACCCTGTTCCATTACAATCTGGACAAGTATCTATTACTTCTGTATGTCCAGAAGGATATAATTTAGCTATCATAGTTTCTCCTTCACCATTACAAGTTTCACAAAATTTATCTGGATGATCCAGAGGAAGAAATTCTTGTACTTCTTCTGCAGATATTTCTTGTATTTGTTCAACTTTTGATTTATCAAAAGTTCCTGAATAATTATAATCAGTACAGCCAAGTATCCAAGGAGACATAACAAGAGTATCTGTATATATATCTATACCATTAACTTTACCATAATGATAACTTCCATGATTTTTTTGATACCATTTATACCATTTTCCAAATTCAAATTTCTGATTAATAATTTTATCAGAATGTCCATCAGGTAAGTATTCTTGAATTTCTGATAAATCTTCTACTAACTTAATTCTTGTTAAATCTCCACTTGAACCAGTTTCACATCTATAACCACTATTTCCAATTAATTCTGAATAAGATAATTTATTTTCTACAGGAATTTTGGAACATTTTCTATAGGCATTTTCACAATTAATTAGTTTATACCATTTACCAGGAATAAATTCTATATTAGGCTCTTTAACCTCTTGTTCTGGAGAATAATCTTCTGGTAATAATTCGTATCTTATTCCTAAAGTTCCTTCTGATAAAGCGTTGCTACAAGAGTAGTTTTTAGAATTTGGAAAATCTACTTTACTTGAAGAAAATATTTTACCAACATCTCCTTTTTTTACTCCACTTCCTAAATGAGGATTGTCTACTAAAGCTCTAATATATCTACCAATATGTTGTGATAAATCATCAAAATATTCTTGTTGTTTTTTTATTACATAATCTGTATTTAGAAACAGCCAACCATCATATTTAAATTCTTCATTTTTATCACAATATACAGTGTATTCATCAGGAACATCTATCCCTAAATAGTTATTCATTTCTCCATCAGAATTCCACTTATCTGGACAATTATATTCTTCATCCCATAATCCATCTCGAATAAATTCTTTTTTTGTTTTAAATCTGTATTTACTCATTTTTGTTATTCTTTTTTAATTATTTCTATTTTTACACTTATAGAACCTCCATATTTTTTAGGTGCTATTTCAAAAAAAGCTGATTTTGATAAATCTAAATCTCTTCCTTTTATAAATGGACCTCTATCATTAATTCTAACAATTACAGATTTATCTGTTTCTAAACTTGTCACTTTTAACATTGTTCCAAATTTTAAATATTTATGTGCTGCTGTATATTTGTACATGTTAAATATTTCTCCAGAGGCAGTTTTTCTTCCATGATGACCTTCACCATAATAAGAAGCTTTTCCTGTTATTATATCATTTTCAAATGAATACATTGTAAATAGACATAATAACATAGTCATTACTTTTCTCATAATTTTAAATTTTAATAATCTGCAAATATACAAAAAATAAAAATGGCAGAATTTCTTCTGCCATTTCATAAAAAACAAATATATGTATATTAAAAATGAGTGTATTATTTTTCTTCTAATTGTTTTAAAAGTTCATCAGCATGAAATACAGCTTGTTCTACTATTGTCATCGCATCATTAGGTACATTATCAGGACATGCCCATCTTCCTGCTATTAATCCTTGCATTGCTAATCCTGCGAAATATTATCGTTTTGTAAGTCCTAATAATGATTTAGTTTGAAATAAATAATTTTCATCTGCTTCATCTGCTAATGAGTTATCTTTAGCATAAATAGGATTAATTGGTTTATCTGCGTTTTTCATAGTTCTGTTGCTTCTTTGATTAATTGTTTTACTTCATTTGATAGACCTAACAATTCATAGGTGTTAACTAATTTATCTAACATCTCAAGCATTTCTGTATATTTTGATTTTTCTAATGCTTCTAATGCACCTACTGCATAAGCGTTCAAGTCAATAGTATTGTTTTCTTTTGCTTTTTTATCAACTAAAGAATTTACTATTTGTTGTATATTTTCCATAACTAAAACATTGTTAAATTATTAGTAAATTTAGACTTGTATTTATTTTTTAGTCTATTTCTTTGACTTTGAAGTTTTCTTACTTCAAGACATGTAAACGGTTCATTTATATAATGAACTAATAGATTAATGATTGCATCATTAGAACTATTTACTTTTAAATTTAATTCTTTGTTTTGTTTTCTATCATAAATAATCCATTGATTATTTTCTACTTTCCAGAAAAATCTGTTTTTTAGTTTTTTAAGAAGTTTTGTTTTCATAATTATTCTTTTTTAACATAAACAAACAACTCACCAATCATATTTTTCTTATCTGGAGATTCATTCCAGATAACATATTTAGAAATATAATTTTGCATAAATTCATTTAGTCTTTCTTGTTTATGATTTTCATAATAGAATTTAGAAATTTCTAATTTTAAATTTATTCCTTCAAATTCATTTATAATAAATTCATTAGAATTAATTATTCTATTTGCTTCTTGTAATTCTGTATTAACTGATTTTAATTCAGAAACTAATTCTTTAATATTCTTTTCTAAATCTTCAATAATTTCATCTTTTTCATAATTAGTTTTAATTAATTTACTTAATATTATACTAAATACTAAATAAGTAATTAATAAAGAAAAAGAAAGAAAAATTATTATTAATATATCTTCCATAGTTTAATTATTATTTTTGTTAAACTCTTTGAATATATTATTCCAAAAAATGATATTAATAATATAATTAATCCAGGTATGAAGAAATAATCTATTTCTGTTTCTGAATTTAAATAAATTCCTAATAATAATATAAAGAAATATAAAAACCCAAAGAAATTAATTACATATCTTTCTAAATGAAAGAATATTCTTTTTTCAATAAATTCTTTATAATCATTATATTTATAAATATTACTTATATTTAAAGATCCTAAATTTCTTAATTCAATAGAAATTGAGTCTAGTTCTTCAGAAGATATTAAATTTTTTTCTTTTAAACTAACAATTCCATCTATTATATATGGATGAAATTCTTTATCTATATATTTATGGATAATTATCCATAGTTCTAATTTTGTTCTCATTTTTAATAATTGTTATTTGTTATTTTTTAATTTTAAATTTAATTAATATACCTGTTTGCCAATACCAATCATGTTCTAAATCAAATTTTTCCATTTTAGAGATAATTTGAAATGAATTAGATGGTTTAATTACTATTCCTATATTATAAGGAATATAATATCTTTCACTATTATGTTTTATTAATCCATTTGGTATGTTTGTTCTAACACCAAATCCTGCACCTGCTGTAACATCAATGTGTTTTGTAATCCAGAAATATACATTTGAATTTATGTCAAAATAGTTTGTTCTGTAATTATCTAATCCATATCTAAAAGAAATATTATGAGCTCCTTTTCTCCAACCAGCTTCAAATTGATTTAATTCTAAATCATTAGAAATAGAAAGAGGAATAAATAAAAATTGAATTTCATCATTGTTATCTCTGGAATAGCCTTTAAAATAATGTGTATATTGTGCATTTATAAAAGAAATACATAATATTAATAATATTGTGATAAATTTTTTCATGATGTTTCGTTATTTGTTAATTTATTTTTCCATAACCTTTTAAAAGAATAAATAAATCCATTGGAATGTTAATTGTAATAAAATGGTTTCCCATCATTCTTTTTTGATACAATATAAATTTACTTGCATTTAATAATTTTTCATGCTCCTTTCTTGATAAATTAATAATATCTGTTTTAAGCAATGCATAAAATTGAATTAAATCACCTTCTTTAATATCTACTAATGCTGTTGTGTTCATAATATTTGTTTTTTTTTTTGTTAATCGTAAATGTCGTGATTTGGTTTGCTTAAATCTAGCGTTCTTAATTCTTTTAAAAACGCTAGAAACTTTTTGAAAAAATGCATTGCGTTAATTGTTAAAGTTTAACAATAAATTCTTCTTCTTCTTTTTCAGAAAAAGTTATTATAACACTTTTTATTGTATTAATTTCTCTATTGAATCCACTTTTATGTATATCACTTTCAAATGCAACTCTTGTTGTTGGTTCAGGATTAAAAATATCAGTAAATCTCCAATGAACTTCATCACAATTGTTCAACATATATTTTTTAAAAGGATACCAACTGTCTTCTGTATAAACTATTAGAACATTAAATCCAAATTCATTTTCTGATATTAATTCGTGTTCTAAATTGGTGTCTAATTTCTTGTTTAAATATATTAATTCCATAATATTGATTATTTAAAAAAATATACATACAAAATATACAGTTTATAGACTTCAATAAACTATATATAATGTATGTATATATTATTTGATCATGTAGTGCAAGAAGTTGATAAAACAATGTTCAGTTAAACATTAATTTTTCTTACACTACATTTATTTTTATTGTAATTCTCTAATAATAGAGTTAACAAAATCTAATCTTTGTTGAAACTCTTTCTCTGCCCAATAACAGTATGAATGTTTTATATTTCTAACATTCTTATTACATGGAACAATCTTTTCAAGGCTTCTATATACTAATAATCTATCTGTAAGATCATCATATAATTCCTCATCTTGCATAATATTCCAGGTAATATTACATAGATATAAACTTTGATTATTCTCATTTCTTTCAATAAGAATATCTCTCACTTTTTTGTATTTTTCTAATAAGCTCATTTTAATATATTTTTGTTTTTTTTTCTATAAATTTTGTCTAATGAATTCTTCAATACTAATTTTATCTGACATTATACATTGATCAGGAGCATCATAATTTTGTCCTTCTCTATACGCTTTTTTACATAATTTTTCTACTTCTTCCCTATTATAACTATCTTTTACTTTTTTAATTGTAATAGTATTGTCTTTTGGATTTACTTTTAATCTTTCAAAAACTAAAGGAGATGAATCTCTTAATGATTCATGTAAAGGTTTATTTAAACCTTTTTCATATTCAACTAATACATCAGTAATAATATTACCTTTATTATATTCTTCAACATATTTTTGAATAAACTGTTTAGATGGTTGAGGTAAATCTAAAGAACTATCAGTTATTGCAATAATTTTTCTTTGACCTATACTAATAGGAAAATGATTTTTATGTTGAAAAATATTTCTATTACTATCAATACACCAATCATCTTCTTTTATTACATCATCTGAAATAATATAAAGATGTTGATTAGTATGATGAGATAATATATCTAAATTAGTAGATAAATGAAGAGGTTTTCCTGATGCAGTTTTATATAAAGTTAATGAAGTATCAATATTGCTATGTGATAACATAACTACTTTTGCTTTTTTAAACGTACTCATTGTATTTGTTTTTAAAATTAATATTTGTTTTTTGCTATATATTTAAAGAAATTCTAAATTAATATCATCTATTTTTGTATTTTTTAGATAATTAATTAGTTCTTCATTATAATCCATAGAATTAGGATCTTTATATGTTTCCTGAGATAACATATTTCTTATTACTGAAAATACATTATCTTCATTGTCTAATGTTTCTTGATATACTAATGTTGGTTTATTATTTTTAATAATATATCCGTATATATCTTTTACTCCTGTTATCATTTCATCTTCTATATGAAGAATTCCTGTTAAATAAATTGTTTTACTCATAATTATTTTGTTTTTAGTTAATTAAATCCAGAAATACTCTATAATATCTCTGGAATATATAATATAAAAAAAGAATCACTTACATCATCCAAAGTCTAGTGGAATATTAAAGTTAGACAACCTCATTCCTTGTATTAATATATTTGCAATTCTACTAATACATCTAATCTTTCTGGTGGGATGGGCTTAATATCTTTACAATAAAACACAACTATCTAGTAATAGTTTATAACAATATCCTAATTCTCAGCTAGGACTGACCATCTTGTAAATGTTATTGTTTATCTTCAAGTGTGTAAGTGATTCTAATATATTATTTATTATTAAATATATAATCTTCACATTCTTCATATTCCCAAGAAGGATTTAAAAAATGTGTAAGTTCTATTAAATATAAATCTGAATTATATTTAAAACCATAAGCAGAAACAAAACTATTCTCAGATTTATATTCAAAATTATGGGTACAATCTTCCCAATTACATATATGGAAAAGAGATAATACATACATCAATATAACAAATAATAATTCTTTCATAGTTATACATTTAAAAGGTTATAATCATTATAATCTCCTTTACCTTTAAGTATTCTTTTAAATAATCTTTTCTTTGGTTTAGGAATATTTAATAGCATTTTAGTTTTTCCTGATGTAGCATTATAGTCAGCAACACTAATATATGATAATTGAAATATATAGTAATTGATAACTCTTTCTATAACACTATCTTTTTCGCTTCTATAATAATCAAACATTGCTTTATGTAATTCTTTTTGAAATTCAATTATGCTAAAATTAGAAATAGTACAAATAATCTCAAATAAATCATTTGCTATATATTCTAAACAAGAATTATCTTGTTCATTATAATCATAGGCGCATCTGGCAGCCCATAATCTTTTCAATCCCTCTATTCGAGAAACACCATCAGCATCATAATGGAATTTACAATATAATATAATATGTCCTTGTATAGGAGTTATTTCTGCGTTTTCTTTTAATTTCAGCATAATAATTATTTTTTAAGATTAAACAAAAAAGTAATATAATCTAATAATTCCACTTCAGTATAATTATCACAATCCCACCAACTTTCATCTCTGCCATCTTTTGTTATCCATTTTACATAATTTTTATATTGAATTTTTATTATACTCCCATTAATACTATAATCTGTAATTTCTGTTCCTTCAGACTTTACAGAATTAAAGTATAATTCTATTAATTCAAATGTTGTTTTCATATTTTATTGTTTTAAATAGTTCTAATATAACCCTAAAAGTAATACTACATAATGAATCTCCAATAAAAGACCATTTCATATCATCTGTAAGAAAATAATAACCACCTTGTAGTTTAGCAATCCTACCACTAGATATATTATTACAAGAACAGAACCCATGTAAATTCTTCATAGAATTAATAGTATAGTCTATATTAACACTAGTAAACATATTATTAGCATATATAGAATAATAATTATGTTCTATGCCTTTTGTTTTATCAAATCTTCTCATATTGCTTTTTCTATTTTTAATATTTTACATTCCCATCCATTCACTTTATCTATATGAGGAAGACCATAAGAAATAAACTCTAAAACTATTTCAGCTCCTTCATATCCTATAGAAGGATATCTATTACTTCCTCCTCCTTTATGAGAAAGATTAGAACTAATTTCTTTAACATTCTTTCCTAATATATAATCAGAAAATTTATTAGGTCTGGAAACAAGTACCTGATTATTACAAACAAGTTTATCTCCATTATATCCTAAATATCTAAACCTAGCAGTAACAGTATAAGTAGATAATACTAAATCATCCAATAATTTAAATAACTCAATATCTAAATTACTATTAATTAAATATCCTATAGAAAATTCTCTATTATATATATCTTCATCAGATATAGATTTGCACCAATTTTTATTTGTCCTATCAATTTTTAGTTTCATATTGCTATATATTTTTATATGTATTTAGATTTTTATAGTTATTTATAAAGGTTAATTATTGGTTGAGGTATTACACCTCTCATCTTTCTCCCTCATTCTCTCTCACATATATATTAAAAATTTTAATTATATTATTAATATAGGTTAATAATATTAACTAAAACATCAATAAAACTTTATTTGCTCCAAGCAAAAAGTTTTTATTCTCATTAAAGAGAAAAACATCCCTAAGACAAATAGAAATAAATTCTATAACGCCTACTCTAGTCTTAGGAATGCTTAAATAAAAATATATAATAATGAATGTCTATTAAGAATAACAAGAATAACAAGAATATTTGTTTAGTTTATATATATATGGAAATATTAGAAGACAAAAATTACATTATTATATATGTATGTGTTTTACAGCAGAAACTATAATATATGAGTTAGCCCTTATTTTGAACTCATAAATTGGAAGCTTGTATTTTCACAATGCCTTGTGTACTATATTATAGAACTATGCTGTGCTCAACATCTTGCAATGTTATTTTAGTTTTTATTATATTATTTCCAGATATAAAGAATATTGTTCTGTTCTCTGGAATATTGAATTGTGATAAATAAAGGTGATTATATATTAATTCTTGTAACAGAACAAACACAAAGTTTATATATCTGGAATAACTTTTTCTCTGTACTATAATAATGTTATTATATTATCCTTGAGAAATAATAATGGTACATTAAAAGTACACTCCTTATATATATATATGTAGAATTTCTTTTCTTTCTTTTTTTTTATATTCCCAACCCAGGAACAAGTTCTCCCACCCCGTAGCTATATAGAATAATAAAGCACCCTAATTAAAGAGTGCTTATTATTACAATGCGATTAGTTGAGACCAATCAACTTCACGTGCTAATTGTACAGGAGTTTTAATCATTTCCTCTGTAACAGTCACTTCGCTGAATGACATGTCAACACCTCCAGCATTAGAGATTGAATAGACAATTATTTGTACTTCTTCTCCAGTTTCTTCATCGATTTTCATAATTGGATTTCCGTCTTTATCATATTGAGGAAGTTCAAGAATTGGTAAAGAACCAACAGTATTCCATAACTTTTGGAATTCTTCTACAGATTGTTTTTTAGCTTCACGCAACTGACTACTAAATTTATCAGAACAGTTAACGTTTACAACTTGTCCTTTAGCATTATGCAAGGCAACAGTGATACGTGTTCTACGTTCTACACCCTCTCTGTTCTTAACAAGTTTACCTGTAAAGTTCTCAGGAGTAGTAAGTTTAAATGTTCCGCCAATTCCTACAAATTCACTAACAGTACCGATTGATTTTAATGAGCTCTGTCTTGGAGCTACGTCTTTAAATTGTAACATAATTTTATAATTTTTAAAAGGTTAATTTGTAAAAAGGGTTTTGGGATGGAGAATGTCCCTGATAATGATATGAGAGTGTAGTTTTACCTTGTTGAATTGGCTAACACACTCTCAATATCCATATCGTTTGAAGGGGGAGTAACCCCAATCTCTCAAATTGTACAGGGGGTCTTGGGTAGGAGTGGTATAACTCCCCTTTCACATAAACAATTTTCAAAAAAAAAATAATTCTCATACGAAAATATTTTTAAATAAAAAAATTTAAAAAATTTTTCCATGTGAAAAAAATGTATTAATTTTGGCAGGGTGGGTGGGTTAGAATAGAAGAGTTAGTTATTACTAACTAATAGATATTCCAGATAAGCAAACTAAATAAGGGAAGTATATAAATAAAACATTGATATATAATTAAATAAAAAATAAAAATAGTTGTAATTAAAATATTTTTATTAACTTTGTCATATGGAAACCAACAAATATATTTTACAGAAATTAAAAAAGTCAGTGAATTCTGAGTTTGAAAGAGCAGAAATGTATTATGGTGTATTATCTTTAGTTAATAATTTAGGATTAACAGAAAGAGAAATTCAATTGATAGCATTCACTGCAGTGAGAGGAAATATAACAAATGCTAATGTTAGAAATGAATTTTGTAAAAAGCATAATTCATCTTATAATACAATTAAAAACATTGTTTGGAAATTAAAAAAATATGGTATATTTACAAAACAGAATAATAAGATTAAAATCAATCCTGTTATTTGTTTAGATTTTAAAAAACCATTAACGTTACAAATTAATATAATAGATGGAGAAGCCAGCAACGATGTCGATTAAGGAATTTATTATTAGGAGTATGTCTACAACATTAATGATTCCAGAGAAAACTATAAATGCTGTAATAGATCATCAATTTGTAGGAGTATCTTCAGCAATGAAAAGACATAATAGCATTGAAATATCTGGATTTGGAAAGTTTTTATTTAATACAAAGAAAGCTGAAAAGAGAATGGAGAAGTTTGTTAGTCAAAAGAATTTATTTGAAGAGAGAATGAATGACGAAACACTTTCTGAAGTTAGGAGAAACACAGCTAAATATAAATATGAAACTGCTGTACAAAATATTAATGATTTACAAGAGAAGTTATGAAAATATCAAAATTACAATTAAAACAAATATGGGAGGGATGGACCAATTTGTTATTTAGATTTAAAAACATTAAGATAAATATAGCTAAGAAAAAAAGATTAAAAATCTGTAGGGGCTGTAAAATGAATTCTATATATGGAAAATCTAAAAGAATAGATGAGCATTGTACAATGTGTGGATGTAACATAGCTGCTAAGATTAGTTGTCTTTCTTGTGAATGTCCTATGAAAAAATGGAAAGCTGAAAATGGAAAATAAATTAAACATAGAAAAAGTTTGTATAGAAGAGCTTATGGAATTATTGTCCTTTGTAAAGGAACAGGGATTTGATTTCGTGGATTTAATAGGCATACCTGGAGAAGAAGAACAATCATTAGGTGTAATTACACAGCCTCATTATAAGCACGAAGAAGAAACAAATATTCCAGAATCGAATATAAAATTGTCTGAAATAAATCTAAATGATTTAATATGAAAATATCACAGTATAACAAATGTTTGCAAATTTTGCAACAACTAAAAATAAATTTTCCTAAATATACATTAGGACAACATCTTTCAACTGTTTTAGATGAATATAAAAATCTGTGGGGAGTAAGTGATAAAGATTTACTTGCTTCATTAATTGAATATCAAAATCAATTACAAACAGATGTTCTTCATGACGATGAATTAGATGAAATTATAAAAGGAGGAATGGATTTGGAAAATTTATTTAAATCTGAAGAATAATATGGCTATAAAGAAAACTACATTTATAAACACAGAACTTTCATGGGCTGAAGAGCAATTGCATTCTTGGAAAGCTTATGTTGATGCCAACCCTTTACATGAGCTAAAGGATAGGATAGAATGGAAGCCGACAGCAAAAGGAGGAATGTTACCTATGGTAATTGCATCTATAGAAGCACAAGGTAAGTTTATCCAGGAAACAATGAAAAATTATTTATCTTTGTTAGAAGTAGTGGATAAATTGAGAACACAAGAAGAAGCTAAAAAAGAAGCAAGAGGTTCTGGTTCAGTTCCTGAAAGAATGATGTAATATGGAAATTAAGTCAACAGAATTTTTTAGAAATATGAAAACTCTTCCTCCTCCTGGGACAGAAGAGTTTCGTCAATTAATAAAATGGGAAGAAGAAAAGATATTAGGTGGAGTAAATATTAACGGTGTACATATTTCTGGATGGTTGTATTGGCATTTAAATCATTGGTGGATTAGAATAGACGATGTAGATGAATACGGAAACGATGTTAGAAAAGAATGTAACCCAGAACTACGTGATAATGAGTGGATTAGAGCAGAAGCATTAGAAAAAGCTAAAAATGAGAGAAAAGGATATATTGAAATAGGAGGTCGTCAGGGTGGGAAATCGGAAATGGAGGCTTCGTATTTTGGTATGAATGCTATAATGTTTCAAAATACACAGAATGTTATTGTTTGTGGAAATGATAATGACTTGTCTTTATTAAAAGATAAAGTGGATTTTGGTCTAAGAAAACTGTGGAAAGGACTTGCTATTCCTAGATTAGATAAAACATGGAGAAGTAATCAGGTAAGACTTGGTTATAAAACTCCTGATGGTGATGATAAAATATGGAGTTATATTATTATTCGTAATGCTAAAGATGGACATAATACAGAGGTGGCTGCTGGTACAACAGCAAAGTCATTCATTATGGATGAGGTTGGTAAATATTCTTTCTCATCTGCATTTAAAGCTGCAGAACCAGCATTTAAAGGTAAGAATGGTTGGAGAGCTGTGCCGATTCTTGTAGGAACAGGAGGATCTTTTGATAACGGAAAAGATGCAGAGAATTTCTTTTATAATCCTGAAGCAAATAACTTCTTAACTATTGAAAATGAGGATAATTCTAAAACAGGATTATTCTTATCTGGATTATATAGACAAGATTGTAAATATAAAACTACACTTGCAGATTATTTAATTAATGTAAGAGGAATGAATCTTCCTGATGTATCTGAACTTTCTCAAATTGAAATGTGGGTTTCTGATAAAGAAAAAGCATTGAAATTAATTGAAAAAGAGAGAGTTGCAGCAAAACTACATCCAGATAGAACAATGTATTTAAAACAAGTGATGTATTTTCCTATTACAGTGAATGAATGTTTCTTGTCTGCTAGTCAAAATATATTTGATGTAGAATCAGCAAAACATCAAAAAGCTAGATTACTAGCACAAGAAAAAACAGGAACCCCTGTTGTTCTATATAATGATGGAGAAAAAATAACACATAGATTCACAGATAAACTTCCTATAACTAATTTTCCGCTCAAAACAGACGATAGTAAAGATGCTCCAGTGGTAATATATGAATTTCCTATAGAAAGTCCTCCATATGGACTATATGTAGCTGGAGTAGACCCTTACAGACAGGGACAATCTAAATATAGTGATTCATTAGGCTCTGTTTATATTTATAAAAGAATGCATGATTTAACAGGAGAAAAATATCAAGACATGTTTGTTGCTTCTTATTGTGCAAGACCAGAGAAAAAAGAAATATGGGATGAACAAGCAAGATTACTGATTAAGTATTATAATGCCAGAGCACTTGTAGAAAACGATGAAGTTTCTTTCATTGATTATATGATTGCCAAAGGAGATGCACATTATTTAGAAAAACAACCAGATTGGCTAAAAGAAGTTGTTCCAAATACCACAGTGAGGAGAGATTATGGTATTCACAGGTCTGCAGAAAAAATTAGAGATTTTTTACACACATGCTTGAAGAAATATCTGGAAGAACCTATTTTTGTAGAAGAGGATGAAAATGGTAATACTATAAGAGAAATATTAGGAGTTACAAAAATATTTGATCCTGTATTACTAGAAGAAATTATACAATATAATGATGATGATAACTTTGACCGAGTTATTGCTGCAGAACTAGCAATAGCACAAGCAATGAAAATGGACCCTATATTTGGAAAAATCTCTTCAACAAAAGATTCTAGAATTGAATCTTTATTAAAACCAAAAAAACGAAATGTCCTTTTTGATAATTCTAAAGGATTATTTACAAATAATAAAAATAAATTATTTAGATGATAAAAGAACATAAATATAAAAATGAAAAATATAAGTCTAGAATAAATGGAATTCATACAATTCAATATAATACTTGGTGTAGTATGAAACAGAGATGTAATGATAAAAAATTACATGAAAGACATCCTTCTTATATGGAATGTAACATTTGCGAAGAATGGTTAGACTTTCAAAAATTTAGCGAGTGGTTTGATAAAAACTATATAGAAGGATATCAATTAGACAAAGATCTTTTGTTTCCTAAAAATAAATTATATTCTCCTGATACTTGTTGTTTTATTCCACAAGAGATAAATGTTTCGATAATAAAACCTTATAAGAAAAGAGAATTGCCAATAGGAGTGTACAAACATAGAAATAAATATGTAGTACATATAAAAGAGAATAAGCAATCTAAATATATAGGTATCTTTAATACGATTGAAGAAGCACACAATTGTTATAAAGTTAATAAGTCAAAACAATTAGTTGAGTTAGCAAATAAATATAAAGATACATTAACTTTTAAAGTTTATGAAACATTAGTCAATTATAATAAAAACATTGATAAATATTAATTATGATAATTAGATATACCAAAGATGCCACCATTAGGTATGCCTATCTAAACATTTTTCCTGACCAGTTTAAAACTGATAAAGAAAAGGAAAATGAAGGATGGATAAAAAACACCATGGATTATTTTGCTAACAAAGCGTATGCAGAATATATTAAAAATAGAGACACATTTGTAAAAAATTATGATCTCGTAAAAGGAATACTCAGACCAGAGGATTTCTTCCAAGAACCAGAAGTAAAAAGTTTTACAGATATATTAACAACTAATATACAATTACCAGCTTATGTAAAACATTATTCTATTTTAACAAATCCAATCAATGAATTAGTTGGTGAAGTTACAAAAAGACCAGATACATTTAAAGCTAAAGCATTTGATGATGATAGTAAGTCTGAAGAATTAGAATTCAAAACACAAGCTCTACAAGAATTTATTCTTTCTCAGGCAAAACAGAAAATCATTGAAAAAGCTGCTATGGAAGGAGTTGAATTAGAGGATGAACAACTTGAACAAATGACTCTCGATAACGTGAAGGACTCTCTGGATAGCTACACTTCAATTGCAGAAAAATGGGCTAATCATGTTCTTACAGCACAAAAAGCAGATTTTAATTTAAAAGAAAAAAGTGAAGATGCATTTAGAGATTTATTAATTTCATCAAGACAGTTTTACCACATTTATGAAGATAATTCTAAATTAGGATTTAATGTAGAAGTAGCTAATCCTAAGAATACATGGTTTCTCACTACTCCTGATAGAAAATATATTTCTGATCCAACTGGTAGAGCACAAGGAGCTTATGCTGCTGGTACTGTACAAGTTATGGAACTTTCTGAGATTATAGAAACTTTTCCAGATATTACAAAAGAAGAGATTGACCATTTAAGAAGTTCATTACAAGATTATGGATTAATAAATGTAAGAGAATCTAACTTGGGAAATCCCAATGCAGGAGATGGGATTGATTCTGTTACATACGATACATACGACCCGCTTGTATTACAAACAAGAATGATTATTGAATCTGAAATGAAAGAAAATGATGATGGTTTAAAAGATTTTCTAGGACTTACATCTAATGTTTCTTCATTTGGATATAAATATGTAGTTGTAAGAGCCTATTGGATTTCTAAAAAGAAAATAGGAAAGTTAATATACCTGGATGAACTAGGAAATGAACAATCTACATTAGTTGATGAAACATATAAATCAGGAGCGATTCCTACACAACAATCATTAGAATGGGGTTGGATTAATCAATGGTATCAAGGAATAAAAATAGGACCAGATATTTATCATGTAAAACCATATAAACTTTTAAACTATTGTCCTATTATAGGTACAACACATGAAATAAAAAATACAGAAGCTAAATCTCTTGTAGATTTAATGAAACCTTTCCAAGTAATTTATAATATTTGTATGAATCAATTATATAAATTATTAGAAAAAGAAATAGGTAACGTTGCTGCTGTAAACCTAAGAAGAATACCAAGAGTGAAAGATGGAGATGGACAAGACGATATTGACATCTGGGAAATGGAAGCTAGAGAAAGAGGGGTGATGTTTGATGATGATAGTCCTGAGAATACAAAAGCTCCTGTTACTAATCAATCTGTTGCTAGGAATGTAGATTTAACAAGAACACAAGAAATTCAATCTAGATATACACTTGCTCAACAAATGAAAAATGAATGTTGGGAACTTGTAGGTATGTCTAAACAAAGAATGGGTTCTATATCAGCATCAGAGTCTGCTACAGGAACACAGACAGCAATGCAACAATCTTATGCTCAAACAGAACCGTTGTTTGTAGCACATGAGTACATTTTAGGACAATTATATCAAGCTATTATTGATGCCTCTTTATATATTGAGTCAAATAAACCACAGTCTACAATTTCTTATATTACATCTGAAGGAGAATCTGCATTTGTTCAAGTGAACGGTACAGATTTAAAATTTAGAGATATTAAGGTATTCTTAACTAATAGACCAGAAGATACACAAATGTTTAATGAAATTAGACAGCTATCTCAAGCTATTATTCAGAACGGTGGTTCATTATATGATGTTATTGAGTTGTATAGTACAAAATCTCTTAGAGAAATGAAGAAAACATTTAAGGATTTAAGAGATAGACAAGTACAAATGCAAGAACAAGCACAACAATTGGAGCAACAAAAACTTGAACAACAACAACAAGCATTACAGGCTCAATTAGAACAAGCTCAACAACAGCACGAAGAACAAATTGCTAATGAGAACTATAATAAAGGACTTGATAGACTTAATAAAAAAGAAGTGGCAATTATTAATCAATTAGGTAGAAATGAAAATGCTACAGTAGATACAGATAATGACGGATTAGCTGATGCATTAGAGATTACAAAAATGTCTACAGAACAAGATAAGATTAATAAAGCACATCAAGCTCAATTAGCTAAAATAAATCATGATACTGAAAAACTAGCAATCGAAAGAGAAAAAATAAAAGTGGAACGTGAAAATATGAAAAACGATTTAGCTATAGCAAAGGAGAATGCAAAGAATAGAAATAAAAAAGATAACAAAAATAAGTAAAAAATTTCCCTCTTTCGTTGAGGGAAATTTATACTAATGCTATATTACTTAAACTATTTAAGGTGAAGTGCATTTTTTTCTTTTCTATTTAATAAATTTATTTTACTTTTACTGTATAAACCAAAATAAAACATAACTACATATGGCTGATAATAACGAAAATATTTCTTTTAATATTGTAGATACTATGGAAATGACTGGAAATACTGAGTTAATTAATGACTTAATGAGTCCAGAAACCACATCTACAAGTCCTGATGAAGTGCAACCTATTGTTAAAGAGGTAGAAGAAGACCCTGTACCTGCTGCTCCTAGTAAAAAAACAAAAGAAACTGATCCTGATGCAGATAAGTCTGATGATGGTGAATCGTTGATTTCTAGTTTTCTAGAAGATAATGAAGAAGAAGAAGAGTTACCCACTCCACCAAAAGCAAAAGCACCAGAAGAAGTTTCTCAGGAAGAACCAGATTCTCCAGATGGAAATCAGTTCTCTGCTTTAGCAAATGACTTATTTAAATTAGGTGTTTTTACAAAGGATGAAGAAGAGGATGATGTTGCAATCTCCACTCCAGAGGAATTTCTAGAAAGATTCCAAACAGAAAAGAAAAAAGGGGCTAGTGAAATTGTTGAAAATTTTATAGGACAATTTGGAGAAGATTACCAAAAAGCATTTGAAGCAATATTTGTAAAAGGAGCAGATCCTAAAGAATATTTCAGCACATATAATAACGTAGTTAATTTCGCAGAGATGGATTTATCTTCTACAGATAATCAAATTAAAGTGGTGAGACAAACATTGACTGACCAAGGATTTGATGAAGAAGACATTGATACAGAAGTTGAAAGACTTCAAAACTATGGAGATTTAGAAAACGTTGCTACTAAATATCATAAAGTTCTTGTAAAAAAAGAAGCTCAGAAACTACAAAAAATAGAAGAGCAAGCAGCAGTTCAATTGCAACAAAAACAGGCAGTTAGAAATCAGTATATTAATAATGTACAAAACATTTTACAAGAAAAATTAAAAACAAAGGAATTTGATGGTATTCCATTAAGTCCAAAAACAGCAAGTGAACTACAAGACTTCTTATTAGTAGATAAGTATAAGACAGTATCAGGAGAAACTCTTACAGATTTCGACAAGGCTATTTTGGAATTAAAGAGACCAGAAAATCATGAACAAAAAGTAAAAGTTGCATTATTACTAAAAATTCTTGAAAAAGATCCTACACTATCTACTATTCAAAAAACTGGTGTTACAAAAAAATCTAATCAGTTATTTACAGAAGTAGCTAGACAAGTTCAAAAAGATAAAAAATCTGCTGGAGGAACATCAAGTATTTTCAGTAACTTATAAACTTTTAATTAATAAATTATAATTAATATGGCAATCCAATCACTACCAGGCGCAACTGGTTTTACGTATGCAAGAGTAGCTTCTATGGATAAGCGTGCTGTAGGGAAACTTACAGATGCTAATCACTTAGAATCTTTCCACTCAACAGAACCTGCTGATTATGATAAAAAAATCATTTCATTATATACGCAGAGTTCACTATATAGTAATGACTTCCTTGATATGATCAACAAGTCAACTCCTTACTACATTGATAATAATAGTGATTCTTGGAAATGGGACATTCAAGTTCCTTACAAGTTTCCTAAAGTGATCTATATTCCAGCTACTACACAAGAAAAAGTAAAGCCTGGTATTGACGGTCAAGAATTTCAACTAGTTTTAGATACTAATGAGTTCTCTAAGAATGCAATTGTATCTATTGGTTCTAGACAATATGGTCCTAGGTTCTATGTAATTAAAGATCCAGTTCCTTGGAATACAGGTTACTTGTATACATTTACATTAGTAACAGATAATCCAATGATTGACTTTGTGTCTTCTCAATTCTTACAAGTAGGTCTTGAATTAGAATTAGTAGATGCTGCAATTGGTGAATTTGATCAAGATTTATTAGGTCTTCCTAGACTTGGTGAAAAAATTACAATGTTTGAATCACTTGGTTCTGGTTATGGTTTTGAACACAAAATTACTGAATGGGCTGATGACAAAATGATGAGAGATGCATCTGGAAAACCTTTGGATATTCTAGTTTATGCTCCTCAACGTAGAAATCAACTTCCTCTAACAAGAAATGATGTTAAGTGGGAACCATTCATTGAATTCTGGATGAGAAAATCTATGCTAGAATTGAAAGTGAAAAGAATGATTTGGTCTAAACCAGGTACAGTTAAAACTAATGGTTCTAAACAAGAACTTAAGAGAACTTCTGCTGGTATTTACCATAGAATGAGAAATAACGGCAACTTAGTACAATATAACAGAGGAGAATTCTCTGCAAACTTACTAAGATCTGTATTTGGAGATTTATTCTATAGAAGAGTAGATGTTAAAGACAGACGAGTTAAAATGTATACTAACGAAGCTGGTTTTGATGTATTCCAACAAGCTCTTAAAAATGATGCATTAAATTCTGGTCTTACATTCATGGCAGATTCTGGAAACAGATATATGCAAGGAGAAGGTCAGCATATTACTTACAACTTTGCATTCGATTCAATGGTTACTCGTGAAACAGGTAAAATTGAATTAGTTCACTTAAAAGAATTAGATTTACCACAATCTAACTTAGAGTTTGGTCAAAACAAAAAATCTACTCCTGTATTTATGGTGTTCGATGTGAGCCCTATGAGTGATGGTTCTATGGTAAACAATATTCGTGAGGTGAGAATGAAAGGTGCTCCTTCAATGACTTGGGGTTATATTGATGGTACAAGACACCACTTAGGTTTTGCTAAATCTCAAGGAATGTCTTCTGCTAATAAGTTCCCAGGATACGAAATCTGGATGAAAGACAGATGTGACGTGTTTATTGAAGATTTATCAAGAACAGTATTGATTGAAGAAATTCCTCAATTTTAATAAACAGTGCCTCACTAGGCTTTTGCCCTAGTGGTGCACTATAAAAATAAAAAGAATGAGACTACTCCCCTCCACCCACACACACATTAATGGGGAGTTAGTTCTCATCAAACAAAATACATTCTATTTGCCTCTTTAAAAATGCACACTTATAGAATCTTTTTAAGTAAGTTTGTTCGTCTAGTGGCTAGGACCCAGACAAGTTTCTGGAAACAGGAGTTCGAATCTCCTACAAACTTCAAATTATAAACCAATTAATAATTAAACTACATATTATGGGTAAGTTAGGAAAAATCTCAACTTTAAAAAAAGATTATAATAATTCTCAGTTACAAACTATGCAAGGAGGACTTGCAGCAAAAGGATTAACTAGAATCCCTGGAGCAGGAGTTTTTAAATATCCTTATAAAGAATTAGATGGAAAGTATAGAACAGGATTAGATCCTGATGCCTCTTACATTAAAAGAATTCAAGATCCTACAGAAAGAGAATTAGAAAAAGAAAGAGTTACCAAGTTGAAACAAAAACTTGAAAATGAATTAGGTGATGTTGATTTAGGACCTAGAAGTTCTTTCTGGAATTATGGACTATCTATATCTAACGATGATAATTTACACGTACAACCTGTAAAACTTATGGATGGCGATAACATTTTTGATTTATCAAATCCTCTTCAAGAATTACAATTTTCATGGTTAAGAGTACATCCTACAATTGCTAGTTCTTATCAAGCATGGGAAAGAGGAGATTATCCTGCAGATACACAATTTTATGTTGCTGATGATGAAATTGAGAATGCTGTATTGTTCAAGAAAAAACAGCTAATCAATAAAGCAATCGTTAAATTTGATGGAATGTCTCCAGAGAAGAAGAAAAAAGTTGCTAGACTTTTAGGTCTTCCAGTTACAGATAATACAACTGAAGAATCTGTTTATAATCAAGTTGATAACTTACTAAAACAAACTGAGTTTAAAAACGGTAAATTTAGTGGATTAGATCCAGTGAAAGTATTTAACCAGTTTGCTGATATGAAGGAAAATTTATTAAATATTAAAGACCTTGTTAAACAAGCACTACATCACTCTATTTATAGAATGAAACCTAATGGAAAAATTTATGAAGGAGAATTTGAAGTAGCAATGGATGAGGATGAATTAGTGAAAATGCTTGCTGATGATGATAATCAAGACACATTATTAACATTGGAAGGTAAACTAAAAAGCAAAAAAATTGCAGCAATATAAATTAATATCCAATAGCTACTTAATTGTAGCTGTTGGTTAAAAATAAATACTATGATACAAGTAGATAGTTTATTATATAAAATAGACCAAAAACTAAATAAGCTATCTTCTAATACACATCAACAAATACAATTAGAAGATAAGATATTAGCTTTAAATGAAGCTCAAATAAAACTAATTAAACAAAAAGTTGATGGGTTCTCAGTAGTAAGTGGAATGGGTTTAGATGCCTTTAAAAAAAGATATGAAGATCTTCAAAGATTAGTAATAGATTATACAAAAGGTAAACTTCCATTGAAATTAAAAAATAAAGATTTAAATCAATGGAATGCTGATATAACTAAACTTACTCCAAAATATATGTTTTATTTAGATTCATATATTCTTGCTGACAAAGATATATGTAAAGATAGAAAAATTTGGATAAATAAAGACCTTGCAAAACATGGGGATTTACAGTTTCTTTTAAACAACGAACACTATAAACCATCTTTTGAATATCAGGAAACTTTTAATTTTTTATCATCTGATGAAATAAGTATATTTACAGATGGTACATTTACCCCAAAAAATATCTATGTTATGTATATGCGTTATCCAGAGTATATAGATAAAGAAGGATATATAAAATTAAATGGTGTACCATCAGAAAATAGAGATTGTGAATTAGAAGAGTATTTAGAGGATGAATTAGTAGATTTAACTGTTCAGAATCTAGCAATGTATACAGAAAATGTTACTGCTGCTCAAAATGCTCAATTTAGAATTCAAACAAATGAATAATTTTTTAACAACAAATAAATTTAAGCAAAATGGCTGATTTTTCATTAACCACATTATTTGTAGTACCAGTAGGACGAACTGCGCTTCCTAGCTCTGGATCTACACAAGACTTAACTGCTGGACAAGTAGGAATTTTCAAAAATGATTATTCTGTTGCTACAGCAGCAAACATTGCCGCAGCACCATATTTTTACATTGCCCAAGGTAGAGAGAACACTTATCTACAAGGCTCTAAACGCTCAGATAAAATCGCTAAAAGTGATGTAACTGAATGGTATAAAGTAACTGGTTCAGGAACTCCTGTAAACCAAATTACTGAAATTTCTAACTTTAATGTAAAAGGAGGAGACGTAATCACTGTAACACTTAGAGCACATTCTAGTTATTTGGATACACTATACTTTAATGGGTTTACAAGATCTGTAACTGTACAAGCACCATGTCTAGCATGTGATGGAGACCCTTGTGCTAATGTAGATATACCTGCATTAATTGATGCTTTAATTGAAAAGTTTGAACAACAAGCTCCTGGTATCAATTCTGATAATATTTCTTTCTCTAAAATTTATACATTTGAAAGAGTTGGAAACGATCAAACTGCTAAATTAGTAATTACAGGTAAACCACTAACTAAATATGGACAACCTTGTGATGTTGCTGCTTTCCCATTTGAATATGATAGAATGTGGTTTAGAGCATTTGTATATGCTGGTCCAGCTACTACTGCTGATTTCATTGTAGCAGATAATTGTAATATTGTTGCAGAAGCTGAAACAGTACAAAACTCTTCTTATGCTACTGGAACTAGTGCTGAGATTGCACAACTTGAGAAAAACTATTATAGTTATCAAGCAGGTTATTTGAAACATTTATATAGAATGAATGGTTTCAATGGTAACTTCGAAAGTCAAGTTGCTGATGGAACTGTATACGATACTTATTATATTAAATTTAATAATGTAGATAAATCAAGTGATACTTGGGGTGACTATGTAAAACAAGATTCTATGGTAATTATTGCTGTACCAACAGGTAGTGCTGCTTCTACAGCAATTCAAACTGTTCTTGTTGCTGGATTAGGAGCTGTTACATCTTCTAATGTTGTTCCAACTACCACTACTACAACAACAGTGTAATATTTGAAATATAAACAATAAACCTATGTCAGAGGCGAGAGGATAATCTCTATCCTCTGACATATTTTTTTAAAATTATGGCAGATTTAAAATTAGATATATTAGTAGTACCAACGTATAATTTAAATTTATTAAATATTACAGATGCTTCTATTTATCCAGACCCACTAACTGTAACTTCTCCTACAATAGAAATTACTGTACCAGGATTTACACCTATGTCTTTACCTTTCACTATTAAAGAACCAAATATTTTTAATAGTGTAAGTTTAGGACTCTCTGAACCTGGAGAATACCTATCTCTTCCTGATGGAGTGTATAATATAAAATATTCAATTGCTCCTGCACAAGATAACTTTATTACAAGAAATATATTTAGAACAGAAAAACTTCAAGAAAAATTTGATAATGCATTTATGCAACTAGATATGATGGAATGTGATAGAGCAATAAAAGAGCAATCACAAGTAAAATTAAACACGATAAATATATTTATACAAGGAGCAGTTGCTTCTGCTAATAATTGTGCAAATATAGAAGCAATTAAATTGTATGAGAAAGCAGATAAAATGTTAACAACATTTATTAAGAAAGATTGTAATTGTACAGGAAATAACTATTAAATTTAAAAATATGGCAAATTGTTCAAAGTGTGGTGCACAAGTTTCATGTAGTTGTCAACTAACAAACGGAATGTGTAAATATTGCTATAACGCAAGTATTCAACCTAAAAAATAAAAAATGTTATATTCAAAATTATCAGATTGTATATATTGTAATAATATATCTACATTAATTAATGATATTGATTGTAAAATTGTAGAGGTTAGTAAATCTTTATATAATAATATTATATACATGCTAAATAGAAACGTTGACTTAAATAATATTAATAAATTATTAATATATAAAAGAATATTATTATATAAACAATGTAACTATGATTATGCTGGTAATTATACAGTCGAAATGATTGCAAATAAAATAAAATTATTAATACATAAATAATATGTCTTGTCAAAATTGTTATAACGGATGTACAGATATTATATCAGATAAATGTACTAAATATACAGGAAATAATATCCCTGAGCTTGGAATAGAAAATGGAGATTCTCTATTTTCTATTGAACAATCTATCTTTTCTTTTTTAATTTCTGTAATAGGTGGTACACCTATAAAACCAGAAATTAATGAAGAATATATTTGTGGAAAAATATCTCAATACTTGGGAGGACAGGAATTAACTCTTCCCAATATAATAAATGTAATATTACAAACTGCGTGTGATTTACAAACACAAATAACCACAATAGAAAACAAAGTAGATGGAATAAATACAGAATACACATTAAATTGTATATCTGGAGTAACAGATAATACAAATACACATGAAGTATTACAAGCAGTAATCACAAAATTATGTAGTGTAGATACAGCATTAACAGCACTATCGTTAAATGTTAGTACAAATTATGTAAAATTATCAGAATTAAACCAATTAATAGGAGAATACCTCTCTGGAGAAGGATCAAGCTCTAAGATGTATAATAAAATGGTTCCTTATAGTGCCGTTGAATATTATGGAAGTATTGCAGGTAAATTTGACTCTACAGGAGCTGGCTTAGGAGAATGGGAAAAAATTTATTTATGTAATGGAAACAATGGTACTCCTGATAAAAGAGGTAGGGTAGCAGTAGGAGCTACTAATGGTATGGGGGGAGTAACTTTAAGTAATGTAGTTGACCCTGCTATTGCTGGTAATCCTGATTACTCTTTAGGTTCAACACATGGGAGCTGTGTAGTAACATTAGATGTTACGCAAATTCCTTCACATACTCATACTGCAACAGTTACAGTAAATGATCCTGGACATTCACACTCTTTATTTTTTGAACGCTACCCTACTAGAATAAATAGTAATCCTGGTTATGATGGAGGAAGTAATAATTATTCACAAGATGTAGATAAATCAACAACTACTTCAACTACAGGAATTACAGTTAATGTTTCAAATAGCTCTATTGGAGGAGGTTTGGGTCACAATAACGTACAACCTTCTATTGGTTGTTATTATATAATGTATATACCTTCTTAATATGTATTTAGTAGAAGAATATCCAAAAGGAAACCCTTTTGAAAACTCAAAATGTAAAAATTGTAGTGATCCAAGATTAGATACCTCATACAGTTATTATGAAGGTCCTAATCTTCCTGGTACAGGTATAAAAACTTGTGATTCTCTTACATTAGTTATACAGAAAATAGATAATGAGATATTAAAAATAAAACAAGATCTTTTAGAAATTAAACAACAAATAAACCAATTATGACAGTATTAATAACATTAACAACAGTAGGAGCAGATTGCTCATTATTTGATATATATTCTAATATAGATGGATTTATTTCTGCATTTGAGACAGATGTTCCAAAATCTAGTTTATCTGCAGGGTTTAGTTCTGCAAATGTACCAGATGGCACAACAATCATTAGAGTGAAAGCAAAAGGGGTCTGTACAAATTATATAGATATAACCCTATCTACTTCTACAACAACAACCACTACTACACTTCCTGCAACAAGTTTCTTTTGCTTTGAAGGTGAATGGAGTGAAGTTGACACAACCCATGATTGTCCTTCATTATGTGGACAGGTTACTTACATAGATGCTTTTGGAAACACACAAACAGAGACAGGAATAACTTCTGAAATGGGAGTTATATCAATAGAAGCACAATCAATAATTAGCACAATAGGCGTTAATGCTGTAACATGTCCTTAATTTTAAATTTTTAAATTATTTTTATACACTTAATTAATATTCTTATTTTGTTGGTTTTATAAGAGTATTTTCCCAGAAATTAATTTTTCTGGGATTTTTTGTAATTAATTTAATTACTTTATTTACAGTTATTTATTGTATATATAAATTCTTTTTTTGTATCTTTACAATAATTTATTAAATTATACAATTATGTCTGAAAACCATTCTCTATTAGACCAACTTGAAAAATTATTAAGCTGGAAAAAAAGTAAAAAATTCTATGCAGAAAAATTAGGAATTACAGAATATGAAGTAGAAGAATTGATGAAAGAATTGAAATCAAAGGATGAAGAAGTAGTAGTACAAAACACTGAGACTATATCAGGAACAAAAAAAGTAAATAAAGAAAAAGGAACGATAGAAAGCACACTAATTTTAGATTTTGAACCAAAAGATGATTTAGAATTAGCAAGACTACATAAGATTGATTTAAACAAATATATTATAACAAATTATTGGTCTAAACTACTACCTAATGGTAAATTTACTTCTTCTGTATTTAGTAAAAGAAAACAAAATAAAGATTACACGTTACAAGATTTTGAAGAGTTTTTAAAAAATTATGTTCCTAACTTTACTCTTCCAGAGACACAAAAACATAATCCAATATTAGATACTATAGATGTTGAATTATCAATTGCAGATTTTCATTTAGCTAAGAAAACGTTAGAAGGAGAATCAATTCTAGATAAACAAAGACAATTTTTAGATGTAGTAGTAGACTTATTAAATAAGGTTGTAAATAATTATAACATAAATACTATTGTATTTCCGATTGGGAATGATTATTTTCATACAGATAATTATCAAAATGGTACAACAAACGGAACACCACAAGATGTACTATCTGGATATGACAATGAATATGAAAAAGGATTTGATTTATTAGTTGGAGCAATTCAAATATTAAATTTAAACGCTAAAAATATAGAAATAATTTTAGTACAAGGTAATCACGATAGAACAAAATCATTTTATTTGGCACACGCATTAGAAGTATTTTTTAAAGGGAATAAAAAAATAAAATTTAAAAGAGAACATTCTACAACTAAGTTTACAGTGTTAGGAAATACATTTATTGGTTATCATCATGGTAATTGTAAAATAGAAGATCTTCCTTTAATATTTGCTACAAATAAAGACTCTAGTGTGGCTTTTGGAAATGCTTTATATAGACATGTTCATACAGGTGATAAACATCATTATATGGCAAAGGAAGTAAAAGGAGTAAGAATTCAACAGATGCCCAGCCTATCAGGAACAGATAGATGGCATTTAGATAATAATTATATCAATAATATAAGAGCAGGAATCATCCATTTATTTCATCCTATATATGGAAAGATTGGAGAATTTGAAAGTCGTATATAAATAGAATTAGAAAATGAGTACATTAAGAAAATTAGTTTCTGATATAAGAGGAACCCATAGAATATTATCAACAGATAGTATGATTACAGATAGAGTAATTGCTAGTGAGATAAGAAATGCTTCTTTATTATTAATTAAAAGAGAAACTAATCTTAGAAAACTTTGGGCAACAGATAGTATATTTACCACTATTCCTTGTTTAGAAATGGTGGAAGTTCCTATTTCAGAATGTTCTGACTATGTAGATGATTGTACTATTGCAAGAAGTAAATTTAAGATTCCTAGAATAGCAGAAGGAAATTATCAATATGTAATACAAGGAGTTTATTCTATAAATGCTTTAGGAGGAAAAGGAAAAAAACTAAAAGAAATTACCGTTAATAGATATATTAATTTATTATCTCTTCCTGTTATAAAAAATGAAGAATATTTCTGGATTACTAATGATTACTTATATGTTTCTAATCCATTAATAGAAGCAATTAGAATTGTTGCTTATTTTGAAAAAGAGGTTCCTAATAAAATAATGTTTTCTGATTGTAATTGTGGAGGTTCTCCAGATATAGAAGAATATTGTAAAAATCCACTAGATAAAGAATTCTCATTACCTGGATATTTAGAAAAACAAGTACTACAATTAACTTCAGAAACATTAGTAAAAACCTATTTCTCAATTAAAAATGATAACACACAAGATGGTATAGATGGACAAGCTCCTAATTCTGCACCAACAAGATAAAATATGAGAACAGCAGTAGAATGGCGAAGCTCTAGTAAGAGCAATTATGAAATTTTTTGTAAAAACTATCCATCTATTAAATTAACTTATGATGAATGGAAAAACATTATATATACATTTTCTGAAAAGTTTAAAGAATATATTTTAGAAACAGGAGAGAAAGCAAAATTACCATTAGGTCTTGGAGAATTTTCTATTGTTAAAAAGAAAAGGAAAAAAATAAAAAAAGATAAAGATGGTAGGGAGTTTATAAATCTTCCTGTAGATTGGAAAAAAACTAGAGAAAGAGGGAAGATAATATATAATTTTAATTATGATACGGAAGGATATTTTTTTGGATGGGTGTGGTTCAAAAGATCTACAAGAATAAGGCATTCTATTTTATGGTATTTTAAACCATGTAGAAACACTTCTAGATTGTTAGCACATTATATAAAAACTGATCCTAAATACCAACATATTTACAGAGAATGGCAAATCTAAAAAAATAAATATTATGTCTTATTATTATAAATATACATTCACTTCTCCAGAATCAATTTATTCTCTTGTAAAAGAAGAATTTAAATCTTATTTTGATACTGGTGCTGTAGATGATTTACTTTTCCCAACCTATTTGGACAAGTGCCTTAAAAAATTGGGAAGATCTTCATATATTATTTCCGAAGATGTTATTGAAATAGATAATTTTCAAGGAAGGCTTCCTGATAATTTTTATGCTGTAAGAGAAGCATGGATGCTTACAAATATTAATTCTATTACACATAAAGAAGCTGGTTCTTTTTATTCTCAAACAACAGATTCTAATGTTATACAAGTAAGTCCTGTTACCACTAATCAGGCATGTACTAATGAAAGTTGTACAGATCCTAATTGTAATGGAGGATGTACACCGTTAGATAAAACAATTGTTTATAAAGTTAATAATTCTACAAACTATACCTTTAGAAAAGAGTATTTATTAAAACCAGGAAATATATCTGCAAGTAGACAGTGCGATGTAAATTATATGGATAACTGGAATGAGTATTCTATAATAAATACTCCAGGTTCTTCTACAGTAGATTCTTTCGACATTAGAGATAATAAATTTGTTACTAATTTTAGAAATGGGTTTGTACAAATTGTTTTCTATGCTACAGAACATGATGATCTCGGAAATCAATTAATTCCAGATAATTATAGAATTAAGGAATATGTAGAGGCGTTTATTAAATATAAAGTTATTGAGCAATTAACTAACCAAGTTAATGATGAGACAATAAATCAATTAGAAAGAAAACTTGATAGATATAAAATGATGGCTGATGAAGCCTATATAATGGCTGAATTAGAAATTAAAAAACAAGATGTATATTCTAAACAAAGAGCTATTGTAAGAAATCTAAATAGACTTAATATGTATAATTTACCTTCTAAATCAAGAAAATCTAATTTTAGACGTTAATGATAAGTTATGGCAGAACAAGATTCACAAAATAATATTACTCTCAATTATAATTTTGCTAATGGTGGATTAAATTTAGATCAAACTCCTAATCAAATTCAGAAAGGGGTATTGACTTATGCTCTTAATGCAACTGTAGAGAGTTTTGATTATAATTCAATAAATTATCAAAATGAACAAGGAAATGATTTTTGTTTAAATTTTCCAGAAGGATATGTTTTAATTGGTAAATATTTTATTTCAGAACAAAACAAGCATGTATTTATGTTGGTAAATCCAGATAGCCAAAATTCTGAAATAGGCTATATGGAAAGCAACAACTGTAAATACAACACTATAGTAAATGCAAAGTGTTTAAACTTTGATATAAACTATCCTATACATAAAATTGTACATAAAATTAGCAAGGAAGGGACAGAAATATATTGGACAGATAGTAAGAATTCTAGAAGATATTTAAATATTGATGCTTTTCCTAAAAAAATAAAAGAAGGTTCTTCTCTATGTAACCCAGAGTATACAGAAGAGTTAGATTGTAATAAGATAAAAGTACAACCAGATTTTAAAATTCCCACCTTAGAAATAAAAGAAATAATAGGTGGAGGAAATATTATATCAGGAACATATCAGTTTGCTATACAATATTGCGATAGTATAGGAAGTCCATATACATCATATTATTCTATTACTAATCCTACACCTATAGCTGATCCTACAATCACTACACAAAATTTTAACTATTCTGTAGGTAAATCAATTGTTGTAGAAGTAGATAATTTAGATACTTCTGGACAAGCACAATATTTTAATTTAGCTGTAATAAAAACAATTAATGCTATCTCTTCTGTAGAATTAGTAGGAACATACTATATAGATAATATAAATAAAAAAATTACATACACAGGACAACAAGTAGATAATATAAGATTAACTATAAATGATATTTTTGAGAAGTTTCCTCTTTATGATGTTGCTGATGATGTGACTGCTGCTCAAGATGTTTTAATTTGGAAAGGACTTACTTCTATAGACAGAATGAATTATCAATCTATAGCTAATAAAATTAAATTACAATGGGAGTCTTGGAGGATTCCTGCTACAGAAAATTATTCTGATGAATATAATGCTACAAATTTAAGAGGGTATTTACGAGATGAAGTATATCCTTTTGAAATAACTTTTTTATTAAAAAATGGAAAACAAACCGATTCTTTTCACATACCAGGAAGAAAACTAACTCCTTCTGAAGAACTTCTTCCTAGTATAAATATAGACAATGAGGATAGCATAATCAATACATCCTCTAGCCCTTATTGGGAAACATACAATACAGCAACCATCATTAGTACCCATCCTAACTATCAACCAACAGAAGATTATAAAGGTCCCTATCAGTATGGAGAATTTGCATATTGGGAATCTTCAGAAACTTATCCTTGTAATTCTGAAGTTTGGGGAGATTTAGCAGGGAAACCCATAAGACATCATAAATTTCCAGATGTAAATATTAGTCCTATATTTGAATCTAAAACATTCATAGTTTCATCATCTATTCAAATGGGAAATTGCGCTGTATTTCCAATTGGTGTAAAAATAGATAATTCTCAAATTGAAACATTAATAAATACTAGCAATCTTACTACTGAACAGAAAGCAGATATAGTTGGCTGGAAAATAGTAAGAGGAGATAGAGGAACAAACAAATCTATTGTAGCAAAAGGCATTTTAAGAAACGTAAACTCTTATGAAAGAGCAGGACAAACATATTTATATCCAAACTATCCATACAACGATTTATCAGAAGATCCATTTTTAAACAGTAATAATAATGCATTTTCTGATATATGCGAAGAATTTAATATTAATGTAACACAATTAGATAATGAAGGAAAAGCAATCATCCGATATAATGATTGTAATACAAATAAAGAAACAACAACAACCTTAACATCTTTAGGTGATGTTAAATTTTGTTCTATTGGAAAACCAACAATAGATTCTCCTGCAAAAGCAGAAATTGGAACAACTAGTTATGAGGTATGGAGAGTTTCTGTTGGAGACCAAGGATGTGCTGTTGGATGGGTAGATCCTATAAATGGATATACAAGAGAGTGGCTAACAGGAGTGTGGCTTGGTTCTGGAGAAAGTAAAGTTATACACGTAGTAATTGGTTCTGGAGAACCTGATAGAGTTGATGGTAGAGGTAGATTATATAAAGAAAAATTAGAAACTGTTTATGGAAGTGGAAATTGTTCTATTAGTGCTTCTCAAGGAACTTCTAATATTGAACAACTTTCTCATAGACAAGTATTTAATTCTCCAGAAACTTCTTTTGGACAACCATTTTTAGGAAATGTATTAAAACTTGAAAGTGTAATTTTTGGAGGAGGAAAGGCACATTTTGTAGAGGTAAAAAATAATGCAAAATATAAATTATTAACACAAGAAATTCAAATTGATGCTTTATTAAGTGCTAATGAATTAGGACATATTACAAATCCTTTTGATGCTTCTGCATTCTTTGCTGCATATCAAGGTTATATAGAAATTTATTTACGTTCTATTAGTAGAAAGAATTTTGCATATTCTTATAACTCAATTGCGGAATACAATTATTCAAAACCTATTCCTAATGGTGTAGGAGTAAAACAAAGATTACTTGATATAAAAAGATATATAATTCCTGGTGTACAATCTATTGGGGATGATTATAACATCAATAATTACCAAAGGGAAACATCTGTATTTTTAAAAACAGATGTTACAAAAGATCCTTTACCATTACCAAATAAAACAAACTCAATAATAAATGCTGTAACAGGAAAAAGTATTATTGAAGATAAATCTAGACATACAATTTCTGAGTTAGGCATTTGTTCTACTCCAGATATAGAAAAAGATATTACAACTCTTTCCTACTATGCATCAATTAAAAATATTTATTCAGGACAGTGGGGACAAATGTACTCATATGATACTATTGATACTGGCTATCAAAAAATTATAGGAATAGATAACTCTGTAGATACCGTCTTTGGAGGAGATACATTCATTAGTAGATTTACTTTTAAAACAAAACTTCCTTTTTTCTTAGACAATAGGGTAGGAGCATCTGACGATTCTGATATTTATTATGATGAAATAGGAAACGTAGCTTATCCAAAATATTGGCATTCAGCAAGATCTGTTACAAAAAGTTACTTTTTGTCTAAAACAAAGGTACTTCCAAATATAATTTCTTATAAGGCGCATAACTTTGATTGCCCAAATAATCAAGGTACAGAGTCCTCTGGGTCAGTTGAAGGAACATTAACTGGTAATCCTAATAGAATGTATTATGATGGATATTTTTATTTATTTGCCTACGGTATTCCTAGTTTCTATTGTGAAAGTTCTTATAATGTAGATCTAAGACAGGCTTTTAACAGTAAAGAAGGTGACTTTTATCCTCATGTTAGTAAAGGAATTCCTGATGATTGGTTACAAGAAACAAATGTTACAATAAATCAAGATAATACCTATTATTATAACACGACTTATTCTAAACAAAATAAAGAGAATACATTTACACATCTTCCTGTAGATTGGGAATCTGAAAGTTATACTAATTATCCATTTAGAGCAATTTATTCTGATTCTCAAAATACAAGTGCTGATGCAATCACTAATAATTGGTTAACTTATAGAGCATTATCTTATTATGATTTTCCAAAAAGTTATGGAAAACTAATAAGTTTAGATGGTATACAGAATAGAGCAATTCTTGCTAGATTTGAAAACAAGAGCTTGTTATATAATAACTTATTAACTATTGATACAAGCAATCCACAATCTGCATATGTAGGAAATCCTAATATGTTTAGTGCTCCTCCGATAGACTTTGCAGAAACAGATTTAGGTTATGTAGGTTCACAACATAAATTTCTATTAAAAATACCAGAAGGACAAGTAACAATAGATGCAAAAAGAGGACAAGTATTTATTATATCTGGAACTTCTGTAACAGATATATCTGGATTTGGGTCTGGAATGAATAGATTCTTAACAGACAATTTAGATTTTGAAATATTAAAATATTTTCCAGATATAAATATAGATAACCACTTTAAAGATTTTGGACTACATGGTGTATATGACTCTAAATTTGATAGAATAATAATAACAAAATTAGACTATATTCCATTAAGTAATGAGATTAAGTATAATAATAATAAAAAATATTTTTATATAAATGAAAATGTAGGAAATATTACTGTAGAAAAAATAATAGATGTAAAAAATAATTCATACTTTTGTAATAGGTCATGGACATTATCTTATTCAATAAATTTAAGAAAATGGATTTCTTTTCACAGTTATATTCCTAATTTTTATATAGCAGAGAACAATTTCTTTTACTCTGGAATAAATGGAGAATCAAGTGATTTTGAAGCCATTGCTGGAGAGGTAATTCCTATACCAACTACTACAACTACAACTACTAATTTTATTCCTCCATTTACAACCACAACAACTACAACTAGAGCATTAGATTGTAGATTAGAAGGAGAAGTAAGAATTACAGATTGTGAATTTAACGGAACAGCAATTATTACTGTACCTCCAGATGTTCCTACTTGTCAAAGACCAGAAGGATTAGTTTATTCTTATTTTGTTACAGGATATACAACAACAGATCCTGTTACAGATGTAACTTCTACAGGAAGTTCAATAGATGCTAGTAATGCTGCTGAATATTTAAACTCTCTTTCTGAAGGTACTACAGGAGTTAGTACTAAATTATTATTAGTAACAATAGAAGGACTTAATGTAGGAGATAGTGTTTATTTATATAATGGTTCTGAAGACTGTACAACTATTCCTGACGGATGGTATTTTACAGAAGAAACAGCATATAATCAGTACGTATTTAGAGTGGTGTCTGGAAGAATAACAGAAATATATAATTATATTCCTGTCACTACTACAACAACTACAACTATACCTATTACAACTACAACTACAACAATAGTGTTAGATTGTACAATTGAAGGAACAGGAGTTATAATTACACCATCTACAACCACTACCACTACTACTACTACTATTGGAGATAATTTATTATTTAAATTAATAAATCCGTTAAATAATCCTGCAGATGGTTACATAAGTAAAAATGATTATGAAGGAGGTCCTTATCTTACAATAAATACATCAGGTATGTTAAATGGCGTTCTTAATACTGGGGATACATTTGCTGCAGTATTTAAAAATAATTCAACAACAGAAATTAGACAAGTTAGATATTTATATGAATCTTCAATTAGAGGAGTATTAAATGATACAACTTCATATGTAAATGTGAACGTTGGTGTAACTACTACAACTTTTACAAAAATAGATGGAGAAACTATAACAATAACTTTAGAAGTTTTAAATTAATATAATTAAAATGTCAAAAACTGTAATAGTAAAATTAACAAAATCTGGTGCTAATATAGGTCCATTTAAAATTAGTGATGAGTATGGAACTATATTAGAACAAGATATTTCAAAAGATAGACTTATTAATGGTATAGGATATACTGTTAATGATGATGTATCTGTAATTAGCCTTGAGTCTACAGGAGATATTAAACTGATAAAAACAATTCCTGTTGGTGAAATTAGTTCTTTGGATTTAATAAATAATTACACAGAAATATCAACTGGTCAAGTCTGGAAACATTTATTAAATACAACAAAGTATAATAATTATTATGGAAAAATACATCCTTACATAGTTGAATATCCATTTATATATCAGTATCAGGATGAAATACTACAAAATGTACAAGACTATAGTAAAGTGTATAAACATATAAAAGAACCATTTAATTCGTTTACTGACTTTGAAAAAGTAGAAGTAAATAATGAATGGTTTAATAAAGCAATTCTTTATAATGGACAACAAAGTTCTGGAATATTAAATCTTATTCCTAAACCTATAAATAATTTAAAAAAATACGTAAGCTATCCAAAATTCAATTTAGATAGTAAGTCTATTCTTTATACTAAAAGTGATAATCTATATCAATATAATACATTCTGGTCTGTAGTAAAAAATACTTCTGAACCATTGTTTATTAAGTCATGTGAAAACTTATCTATAGATAAAGAAGTGAATCAAAGTAATATGGATTATAGTAGTAGAAGTTTTAAAAAAGAACCTCTTAGAGCAAAGTATTTAAAAATAAGACATATAAAAGATGATAGTGATGATACACATATTGTATCTCAATTCATTATAGGAACTACACAAAAATCATATAAGTAATGGGAAGAAAGTGGTTAGATAATTACGGACAAGAAGATAATTATAATGATTCTAAAATATCAATTCCTCCAGGATTTGTAGGACAAGGATATGATGTATCTGGAAGAAATTATTCTTCTGCATGGGGAGGACAATTTCAAGAAGGTGGTAATTTAGAACCTAAATGGGAATACTCAGAAACAAATGGAACTTTACTCCCACAAAATAATTTAAAAACTTCAGAAATAAATTATTTAAACGAATGGTTAAATTCTCCAATGGCTAAAAAAATAGCAAATAAAAGACAAGGAGTATCAGGATTAGAAAATTTAAATATTAGATTAGAAAGAATAAATGATAAAAACTTAGAAATATCCACAGCAGAAGATTTAATGAAATCAAACAATTCTTATACAAAAAAGAAAGGAGATAGGTTTAATAATAAAAATCTACAAGGAATTACTTTTATGAATCCTTCTATGAAATATGGAAATATTGTAACTAGAAAAATGGCTCCTGAGAATGTTATTTTACATGAAGGAGCACATCAATCTACTGCTGGTAATTCTTTATTATTAAAAAATGATGTGGAAGATATTCTTTCTAGAGTTAAAGATGATACAGGAAGTTATTTAAGTAATCCTACAGAAGTACATGCCAGATTAAATGTTCTCAGGAAAGAATTAAAAGATAGTGGTGTAGTAGATCCTTTCAAAACACCTGTCAGTAAAGAACATCTAAATAAATTTTTAAATAGATATAAAAACCCAGGTGAAAAATCTGATAAACCTCTAATTGAAGCTAATTCAGGAGAATTGTTAAATATTCTAAACTCACAAGATGATGCTGTCTGGTTATTGAATAATATTGTAAGTAATCAAAATAATAATTTAATTCCTATAGCTCAAAATGGAAGAAACTTAAAAAGGTTATTAAATGATAATATTAAATCTGATTCAAATATCAATTTAAATTATACAAAAAGAAAAAATATTGACCCTGGAAGAGAAATAAAAAAAAATAATAATATAGTTGAAGGTATTCAAAATAAATATAATGTTTCTAGGAATAAGGCATTAGAAATAAAGCAGAAATTAGAAACACAAAAGTATATAAATAAAAAAATAGATAATCCTTATGAAATAAAACCTGGTGAAGACCAATCTTTTTTATCAAAATCTTGGGAAGTATTAACAAACCCTGCTACTGCGGCTAGTTATTGGTTAAACGATCAAAGAATACCTGATCGTTTTAGTAAAGGAGAAAGAAATAACTTAGATATTGCAACAGATTTATTCAATCCTTTTGGTATAGTTGATTCTGCAAAAAATGCAGTAAAAGAAACAATCAGTATTCCTAAAAATTTATATAATAGCGAATATGGGGAAGCAGGAAGTAATTTTTTAAATGCAGGATTAAATACGTTGTCTGTGGTACCTGCTTTAAGAGAATTAAAAGGAGTAAAAGTTCCTAAAATAAATACTTCTATAAATTCTTCAAGTGTAAATAAAGCAGGTCTATCAAATTCTTTAAATTTAATTGATAATAATTTATTTAATAATTTTAATAATAAAGCAAATGAATATATTTCAGGAGTTAACGAAGGTATAGTAGAATCTAGTTTAACAGGATTAAAAAAACTAGGTTTAATTAATAAAAATATTAATAGTAGAGAGTTATCAGAGATTTTTCCAATTACTAAATCTCAAAAAGAAATTTCTAATTTCTTACAAGATGAAGAATTTAAAAGAGCTACTAAATTTTATAAAGATTATGTATATAATAATAATGGAAAAATGAGACCTGTTATATATAATAAAATGAAAAAGATATTTCCTGAGATAGATGAGACTGAGAATAATTTACATATTGATCATTCTAGAAATCCCTTTAATACTACAAGAGATATATTAATTAATACATCATCTTCAAGTATTAATAATTCTAAGTTACCTAAGTATATAAAAAATTATTTAATTGAAAATCGTGGTAAAATTAATGGAGTAAACTTTTCGGATGATGTAAGTTTAACGATTAGGAATAAAGGATGGTTTAATGTTCATCCAAAAAACATTGGAGAAACAGCTGTTCATGAGGGAGGTCATTCTATTCAAAATTTTGGCAGGGAGATTGGCGATACTGATTACATAACTGAGCCTTGGTCGTCAGTACTTACTAAATATGATCCTGATTTCGATTATCATACTTCAAATCCAAATACCGGTATCGGAATACAATTTAAAAATAGTTTAGTTGAGCCTAGTAAAACAGATCGGTATCAGACTTGGAAGTCTTCTCCTAATGAACTTCATTCAGAATTAATAGCTGCTAAATATAATTTTTACAAAAAACAATTAAAAGAAGGATTGACTTCTGAGGAAGCTATGGAAACAGTATTAAATCCTACAGATAAAGATTTTCAATGGCTTATTAAAAATAAAAATTTAAATAAACATTTTAAGAAAAATGTGTCTGAAGAAGAAAAATTAAAATTATTAAGAATATTTCCTGCTATGGCAGTACCGATTACTGGATCATATATATTATCGCAACAAAAAAATGGTGGAATAATAAAAGACAATGATGGTTATTGGAATCCTAAAAATTGGGGAAAAGTTGTTGAAATAGATTCTAATGATATTACAATGAAAGGAGTAGATCAACCTTTACTAGGAATATCAGATGAAGGAGATGTTCAATATATGGAACCAAATAAAGATTATAAATTTAAAGGAAAAAAAGTAAGAGAGTTTCCTATAGCAAGAAATGGAATAAATAATTTAGATGAAAATTCCTTGCAACAATTAGATCAATTAACTAACTTTACAAATTACAATAAGCTATCTAATGGAGGATGGCTAGACAAAGTTTAATATATGAAAGCACAATTTCTTAAAATAGCTGGTGTAAAATCAGAGCGTGAGTTTTATCAAAGATTCCCAACAGAAGAATCATTCTTTAAAGCTTTTCCTGAAGCTCTTAAATCTGCACAAATGGGAACTAATGTTCCTGGTATAGTAGATGGAATTGGAATGGGAATGGCTGGTATTGAAAGTACAGGCAATATGTTTGAAGAATTAACTCCAATAAATAATCCTTTTTCTACACAATCTATTGTAAATAACATGGCAAATAAGTTACCAGTTAACACTTCTTCTATTCCTTCTATTGGTAATGATGTTTCTGGGTTAGATAAAGTAGGTTCTCAACTTCCAGGACTTGCTGGCTCTGTAATAAAAGGAATTTCACAAATAAAAGCCCAAAAACAAAAATTAAAAAAAGCAAAACAAACAAATCAACTTTCTGAAATGTACAAAACGTTATCTGGAATTAGAGAACAGCAACCAGAAAGAAGGTATGTAAGACCAGAAGATTCTTTAATAAATTCAGATCAATTATATCCATCCACAGGAGTTGGAACTAATGTTCTTGCTAAGAATGGTAAAAATATAGATTCATATCAATTTGGTGGAGAATTATCTAGCATATTTTCAAAAGGAGGATTGGAAAATATAGCTAATTCTGGAATTGTAGACAAAGGAATGTCTGCATTGTTTCCTGATATGGATGATAGTGGGGGTGCAACTATAGGTGGAGCAATAGGTGAAGCAGCAGGAAACTTCATACCTATACCTGTAGTAGGACCAATGATTGGTAAAACTGTAGGTAAAATTGCAGGAACTCTGTTAGATACAACTGGTAAAAAGATAAAAAAATATAATAAAGATACAGAAAATAATCTTACAACCATGATGGTTAACAATGGAGCAACAGGAATGCATCAAACAAATTATTCATATATGGAAGATGGAGGATTAATTCCATTAATGGAAGAAGGTGGAGAATTACAAACTCATTGGGGAGGACATGCTGAAACAGTTTCTCAAAATCCTTATTTAGAAGATGGTGGAGAAACAATAATGTTTAGAGGCAATTCACATAATGAAGCTGATAATGATGGAAATACAGGAATAGGAATAACTTATGGAAACAGTCCTGTAGAAGTTGAAAGAGGAGAACCAGCAACAAAAATAAATGATGAATTAGTTGTATATGGAAATCTTCAAATACCAAATCAATATGTAGAGTTATTTGGAGATGATAAAGCAAAAGGTAAAAAGTTTAAAAATTACATAAAAGAAATTTCTAAAGATGAAGAAAAACAAAATAAACTTTTAGAAAAGTCTATGATGCAATTAGATGAATTAAACCCTGCAGATCCATTTGATAAATTAAAATTTAATTCTTTAAAATCAAATGTATTAGGAGCAAATACTAAATTAAAAGACATTGCTGAAAAGAAAAAAATTGCTGCTAATTTACAAGAAGCAATTAATACAACAGCAGAAGAATATGGAGTAGAAGCAGATGCTCTCGCTAAAGGAAAATTAAAACCTATTTCTAATTCAAATATGAATATTGCAAAAGATGGTATTACTAAGAAAAAAAATAATTCTAATGAAGGTAATGTACACCAAAACCTTAATCAACTAACGCAGATATTAGCAAATAAAGGAATTGATTTTAACATAACCAGTGGATATAGAAAAGGAGAAAAAACAGCACAAGGTAGAAATTCTAGACATGCTACTGGAGAAGCATTAGATATTACATTTCCTAAATTAGGTAAAGAAGCATATAATAAAATGATAAATGATCCAGATATTGCAAAATTTGTGTATGATAATGGGTTAACCGTAATTGATGAATATGATCCTAATAATCTGTCTCAAACAAAAGGTAGTGGTGGACATCTTCATTTTGGATTTGACAAAAGGACTAAACTCTCTGATAAATTTAGAAAAGAATATATTAGTAAATATCCTTCTACTACAACTACAGAGACTACAAATCCTGAATATTTAATTAAAGGGAATCAAAAAGGAGCAATTGATTATAATGATAGAAAAACAACTTCTAATGACATCTGGAAAGGAGATAATTATAAAAACGTATGGATACCAAAAGTTAATTCAGCAATAAGTAATCCAGAAATAGCAGATAAATTAATTTTACAAATTGAAAATTATTCTGGACAAGACGCAGATGATGTAAAATATCAATTATCAAAAGCTAAAACAAAAGAAGAAAAATTAAAAATAATTAATAATTTAGCAACAGATGAGCTGTTAGGACCATTTCATAGATTGGTAAATGATTCTATTGATATGGCTTCATCTCCAAATAATAATGAATTTGCAAAAGGAATAGAGCTTCCAGAAACAGTTATAACAAAAAAGAAAACATCAGGAATTCCTAAGGAAACACCAAAGAAAGATAGTAAATTATTAAATGTACTTTCATCAGCAATGCCTTATATCAGACCTTCTGATGCAGAACCATTAGATTATAATCAACTTCTTGGAGAAATGTATGCTTTGGGAAATAATCAATTAGAACCTGTACAAGCACAATCATACCAACCACAATTAAGAAATCCTTATGATATTTCCTTACAGGATATATTAAATGAAAATCAGGCTGATTATAGATCACAACAAAGAATGATTGGGAATAACCCTGCTGCACAAGCAATGTTAAATGCTCAAAAATATGCAGCTAATCAAAAAGTATTAGGAGAACAATTTAGATTAAATCAGACAAATAAAGACCAAGTATATTCTCAGAATATCAATACATTAAATGATGCTAAGCTTAAAAATTTAGCAATTTATGACCAACAATATGACAGACAGGCTTCTGCTAAAGCTAATACGAAAGCTATAACACAAGCTGCTTTAAACTCTATATCATCTAAATATTTACAAAATGATGCAGCTAATAAAAAGCTCCAGATATATGAAAATTTGTATGGATATAGATTTGACGACCAAGGAAGAGCAGTTAATTATAATGGTCCTGTTAAATTTAATAGTCCACAAATAACAGATGGACAAGATATTCCTATTTATGATAATAATGGAAATATTGTAGGATATAAAAGAATGGGAAATCAACAAACTACAAATAGTGTAAGAACTCTTCCTATAAACCCAGAAAAAACAACGGACACAAAATCTAAAAAAAGTTTAAATGGTAGTATTGTAAAAGCTATTAAAAATTTGTAATAAGTTTAATTACAAAACTTTAACCAATTTAATTATTTTTCTTGGACAATATTACTTTTTTAAATTATATTTGTTAATATATTATATTATGGCATCATTTAAAGATATAATACCTCAATTTACACCATATATTCAACAACTTCCTGTTGAAGATATGGTGCAAGTTGGTATGCATAAACAGCAATTATATGATCAAGGTGTGCAAAAAATTCAATCTCAAATTGATAATATTGCAGGTCTTGACATTATACATGATTCTGACAGAGCTTATTTACAATCAAAATTAGATGAATTAACTTCTAATTTAAGAGGAGTTGCTGCTGGTGATTTCTCAGATCAGAATCTAGTAAACTCTGTATCAGGAATGACTTCTCAACTCATTAAAGATAAAAACATTCAAAATGCTGTATCTTCTACAGCCTGGTTTAGAAAAGAAAATCAAAGAATGGAGAAAGCAATAGATGAAGGAAAAGCTAGTCCTCAGAATATTGCTGACTTCAATGAACAAACAAATCAATGGTTATCTTCTACTAAATTTGGCACAAGTTTTAGGGGTAGATATAAAGAATATATAGACATGGATGAAAAACTTAGAAAAGTTTTTGCTGAAATGAAAGACAAGGCGGATTTTACAATAGATAATCCCTGGAAATCAGATGCTTCAGGAAATCCTTTATATTTTAATTCAGATGGTACTGTCTCTACAGATCCTAGTAAAGGAGGTCAAAAGCAGTATGATTATTCAATGATTTCTAAAACTGTTAAAGGAACAAGTGCAGAAAAAATATTGAATAATTTTTATGATAGTATTGATGAGAATGACAAAGAACAATTAATGATTGATGCTAAATATTATTATAGAGGAGGAAATTTAGATGTTTTAAAAAGTGATATAAAAGAAAGTGCAAAATTAAAAAAAGATTTTGTATCAAATGAAATTGCTAGAATTAATACCTTGTTACAAAACAATAATATTTCTGCAGAAGATAAAAATTTATTAAAAGCTAGATCAAAAACATTAAGTGAACAACTATCCAATGGAGAAATAGAAAAAGAATCTGAAAGTATTTTACAAGGATTGGAAGATCCTTCTCAAAAGAATAATATTTTATATCAAATATATACTAAAAAAACTCTATCTAATCTAGCAAAAGATTTAGAAACACAGTCTATTTCTGAAGAGATAAAAACAAATCCTGCTTTTCAAGGATATATGGAGGTACAAAAATTTAATTTTGAACAACAAAAAGAAATAATAAGACAACAAGAATCTAATAGAGATTATCAGTTGAGTTATAATAACTATTTATTAGCTGTAAAGAAAGATAGAAGAGAAGAAGAAGCAGATGCTAGAGAAAGAGATAAAAATAGAGCAATTGTAAAAGATGGAGGAATAAATACAGATGTTGAAGTTCCAGATGTATTTACTCTTACCCAAGAAGTAAATAAAATGACAAAAGCTAATACAGCAGATTTACTATCTCTGGGAAATAGAATAAGTAATTCAACAGACAGTAAGGAACAGAAAATAAAGAATGCAGAAAAATTAGTAGAACAATATTATGTAAATCCTTCAGGATTAAAATTAGATAATGCTACTAGAGAAATTGTAGAAAAATTAAGTCAAGATAAAATAGCATTAAATGAAAAATTAAAAGCATATAAAGGAGTAAAAGAAATTGGTGCAAAGTATGAAAAAGATATAAAAAATGCATTTAAAGGAGAGCAAGGTATTCGTATTGCAAATATATATTATTCTCCAGAAGAATTATCTAAATTCTATAATAATTCTATGTCTAAATATAGAACTTTAACTTCTGAGAAGATGCCTGCAAAAGAAGGACCTGTTTTCAAAGAAAGTATGTCTGAGGAAATTCTTAAAAAATATAAAGGTACTAAGTTTTATCCTATTGCATTAGCTTTATATAATGAGACAAATAAAAAAAATATTACTTCAAATGATAGAGTTATTGTAAACCAAATAGATCAGATTAAAAGAAATACAAGTGCAAAGATAAATAAAATACTAAGTGCTCAAAAAAAAGAACAATCTAATTATTTAGCAAAAATAATGCCTGAAACACAAACAATGAACATTGGGATTAATTTAAAAAATGAAACCGACATGAATATAATTAATCAGGCAATAGGCTTAAAAAGTCAAGATTATCTGGAATATGGAGCTTTGGATACAAAAAGACCAAAAGATTTTAATCCAGAGACAGTTAATAAGTTAACAAAAGATGGAAAAGCTAATTATAACATTATTAAAAATTATGATGGTACTGCTAAATTGATTATTACAAATGGGGTAGATAAACAAACTATTCCTTTAACAGCTAATGAATTTTCTAATTGGTTTCCTCAATATGCACAAATGAATCCAATGACAAAATTTAAAGCTTCTGTGTTATCTTCTGGTAATAAAACAACAAATATGACAGGAATAGGAAATCCTGCAGGTGCTGCTATACATGGATATAGTCCATTAGTTCCTGCTATAAGTTCCAATCCAAAGATTTCTAGTAAAGTAAGATTTGATATAGAAGGTAGTCCAAATAATACAGGAGCTGATACTGACAAATATCAAATTAGAGTGTATTATCATTCTTCAAAAGGATGGCAAGATGCAATACTTAATGATGGAGGATATAAATCAGAAGCAGATATTTTACCACTATTACAATCAGTAGGTCCTGCTACAATAAACGACTTATTTAAAATTAAATAAAAAAACCAAAAAATTATGCCAATTCTAGATAACGAATTAAATGGTAATATTTCTAATAGAGATTATACACAAGAAAGAGTAGACTTATCTTCAATTAATGGACCTATGCCAGGTAGATTACCTAATCTTATCGCTTCTTATTCACCAGGTTATTCTGGAGACCCATCTCAATTTCAAGGAATTAGATTAAAAGATGTTAATTCTTTCACTGTAGGAAATGTTCCAAAAGGACCAAATTCTACATTTGGAATGGTTACAAGAAAAGAATTATTAGATAACTCTAGATACCCTTTATATGAAAGAGGAGTAAACTTAGAGAATGTATATGGAAATGCTCAATCTGGTTGGGCACAGTTAGGAAATGGATTAGTTAAAATGGGATTAACTGCAGTAGGAACTTTTGCACAATCCTTTGCTACTCTTCCTGATACAATTTCTGCTATAAAAAATAGAAAATTTAGTGAATTAAGTAATCCTAATGGGTATGAATCTGATATAGATAATTGGTTAAAAAATATGGAAGATAGATTTCCAAATTATGTAACTGATTATGAAAAATCTAGAGGATTAGCAACAATGATTCCGTTTACAGCAGGTTCTGCTAATTTTTGGGGGGATAAAGTTATTAAAAATTTAGGATTCACTGTAGGAGCAATAGGTGGAGCACTTGCTCAAGATGCTATTGTTGGACTAGCAACAGAAGGTATTGGTGAAATACCTTTAATAGGAGCACAAATTGGAAAAGCTTCTTTATGGTTAAATAAATTATTTACAGGAACCAATAGATTAGAAGAAGCCTTATCTTTAGCAACAAAGGTTGGAGCCTCAGAGAGAAGAATAATGACATTAACGTCATTAGCTAGAGCTGCTGAAGCAGAAAAAATTACAACAGGATTAAGATATGGATTAAATTTATATGGTTCTTCTAGAACAGAGGCTGCTACAGAGGCAAGAGATGGTTATAGGCAAATCAAAGAAGAGTTAATAAAAGAATATAAATTAAATAATGGAGGAGCAGAACCTACTTCTAATGATTTATATAAAATAGAGAAACTTGCAGAAAGTGGAATGAATGCTAGATTTGGAATAAATATGGCACTTCTCACTGTATCTAATGCTATTCAATTTGATAATTTATTAAAATCATTTAATTCTGCCAAAAAAGGAATTGAATCTATTACCTCTGCTGAAGTAAAAGGATTAGGAAATATTAAATTAAAAGAAGGAAGTTTAGATGTTTTTGAAAAAGTTGTTCCTAATAGCACTTCTGGTAAAGTGTGGGAATATATAAAACCTACTGTTAAAAATATTTTTACAGAGGGTATATATGAAGAAGGAGGGCAATATGCTGCAGAAAAAGGAACTTTTGATTATTATACTAGGAAATATAAAAATTCTAAAGATTGGAACTGGACCAAAGAAGTATTAAATTCTACAGTAACAGGACTACAAGAACAGTTTGGATCAAAAGAAGGTATTGAGAATATGGTAATTGGAGCATTAACTGCTTCTATAACTTCTCCTATATCTAGCAGAATTGAGGATATTACAAAAGGAAAGTCAAAAGATCAAATGTTGCAATCTGTAATTAGTACAGTAAATCAATACGGGTTAACAGGAATACTATCAAATAAATTTGAAGACACTGCAAATAGTGTAGCTATTGCCAAACAAATGAACGATGCAGTAAAATCAAATAATATATTTAAATATAAAAACTTAAAAGCTGATTTATTCTTTAATTTTGTAAATTCTCGTCTTTCGGTTGGAATGCATGATGTTACTATAGAGCAATTAAAGTTGTTAAAAGATCTTCCAAAAGAAGAGTTTGAAAAAACTTTTGGGATGAACTTTGATGAATCTAATAAATCTACTGTGGCTGAATATGTAGATTCATTAATTATAAAGGCAGATAATATCAAAGCAATAAATGATTCTATTCAATTCTCTTTTAAAAATCCATTCCAGAGAATAATAAATCCTACGAATGAGGAAGAAAAAAATGAACTTATTAATTATTCAAAGTTTGAAAATTGGAAAACAAATTTAGTTAATTTATCATATTTAGAAGAAGATACTACTTCTAGAACGAATAGCATTGAAAAACAAATTCAATCTATACATTCTGGTCTAAATAACTCTTTATTATCTTCTACATTTAATATAAAAGGATTATCTGAGTTCTCTTCAATTTATGAAGAAAAGGCTAATCAATTAGAACAAAGTATTAATTCATTACCATTAAAAGATAGAGCTGCTGTTAGAAGTGAAGTAAAAAAACTTAGAACATTAGTTGAAAAAATAGGTATAATCAAATCTAATAAATCAATAGATGCAAAGACACTTAAAGAATTATTAGAGTTTGAGCTATCTGGACAAAATTTTGAAAATGATATAAACTTAAGATTTGATCAAATAGAAAAATTAATGGATTTTGCAGGAGACTTAAATCTATTAAATTCCAGAAATGAAGCAATTAAAGAAGGAATTGAATTCTTAACTTCTGAAAAGGGTGTAGACAAATTTATAAATGAAGATGAAGAAAACTTTAATGAAGATGAGGAAAAAACAAATGATGAAGTTTTAACATATGTAGATAATAAAGGAAATAATAAAACTATTGATGTAGGAAGAGAATATCAACTTCCTAATATTAAATTGGCAAAAGTTCGTAAGTCTGGAGAAAAATATAAAGTTACCTCTCCAGATGGGAAAGTTACGTTCTATGATACAAAAGAAGAAGCCAATTTAGCAAAAGATGAATTAAATATTGATTTTTCAGAACTATCAAAAGTTAAAATTCTTGCAATAAATAAAGATGGTTCATTAAAAGTTGAAGATTTAGCAGGAAATATTCAAAACATTTCTAAACAGTCTTTGAACGGTTATGAATTTTTATTAAGTAAACAAGAAGAATTATTAAAAACAAAAGATGTAGTTTCTAAAGACCAAGAAGAATTAGAAACTGTATCAGGAACTACAGAAACAATTAATGAAAATCAAGTTGATCATACAGAGGGTAAATTAAAAGAAGCATCTATATTATTTAAAAGTTCTATTACAGAATCAGAAGATTGGGATAATCCAGAACAATCTGCTCCACATATAAAAAGAGCTAGAATATTCTTAAATAATGTAGCTAGATTTAAAAATAGAAAGAATTATAAAGTGATTCTTATTACTCCTAATAATGCTAAAACTGCTGGATTAGAAGGTATTGTACAATTGTCATATAAAAGAAGTATAGATACACCTTTGTCTGAAATAGAAGATGTTACAAATCCAGAGAATGGATTTATGGCACAGGTTTTTGTGTATACGGATAAATCTGGTTCTTACTTTGTAAATGAGAAAGGAGAAAAGATTGGTAAAGTAGGTAAACAATTAGAAAATATAGAATCTAGTGGAATAGTATTTCAAACTATGCCAGCAGCAACTTTATATAATAGTAAAGGAACTCCTAGATTTAGAAAAAATGAAGAGGAAAAAGCCAATAGAGAATTAGCTGCTTATAAAATATTTAGAGAGAAAAAATTTGCAAATGATGCTATAGGACAAGCTTATCCTTTTAAAGTGTCTAGAGGAGTAAGAAGAAAAACAGAAATAAAAGAAGATAATCATATAAGCTCTATTTTAGGAAAAGATGGAGATAAAATAATATCTTCTATTTCTTCTTTATTAGAAGTTGTTACAACAGGTAAAATTAGTTTTAATGGAGAACTTATTAGTTTTCCAAAAGGAACAGTTGTATTTAAATATGGAGATACATTAGATTTTGCTAATAATAAACCATTAACAGAAAAACAAGCAAGCAGTGTATATGCTGTAATAGAAAAATTAGCAGACGATGTTTTAAATGGAAAGAGTATTCAGGGAGCATATTCTAATTTCTTACAAAATATTTTATACTGGAAATCGAAAGCAGAAACAACTTCTCCTAGCCAAATAAAAATAGATGTTAATACAATGTCTTTACATCTAGGAAAAGAATCATTTCCTATTTCTGAAATTTCTCAAAGAAAAGATGAAATTATAAATGCATTAAAACAAGCATTTATTACAGTGAATGACAAAACTTTAAAAGAAGGAGTTAATAAAACTTTTATCGAATATGCTTTAAATACACAAGGAGAATTAAAACCTATCGTATGGAAGAACTATCAGGAATACTTATTGTCTGATAAATATCCAAATGGAGATAAGAGAGATGTTTCTGAAACTCCATTAATTACTCATGCTCCAAAACCTACAGAACTATTTCCAAGTTCTTATGTACAGAGATATTCTACAATTGAAGAAGGAAAATTAGAATTTCCTTATGAATTAATTAAAGAAGAACCTGTTCCAATAAAGCAAGAATCTTCTACAGAAACTAAAAAAGAACAACCTAAACAACAAAATAAATATAATCTAACACCTGGAATTGTAAACGGATATAAATTAAATGATGGAAGAGATATTCTATTCACAGGAGAAATGACTCATGAAGGTCCTAGTATATCTATACAACAAACTAGTGTATTTAACGATATTGTTGCTAATAAGGTTACAATAAATGGTATTAGATTAAACATAGAAAAAATAGGAACTGATACATCAAAAATGTCTGATGCACAAGTTCTAGATTTTTATTTAAAATTACTTATTGTAAAAGATATAGAAAACCAAAATGAACAACAACAAACAACACAATCAGAACAGACACAAGAAACAGCACAAGGACAAACCACAGAAACCAATATACAATCCCAACAAGGAACAGTTGCAACAAGACAAGGTGTTTCTGCTGACATAGGACTTAAAAAAACTAGAGAACAAGCTATAAAAGAAGCAGAAGAAAAATGGGCTGAAAATGTTGACGATAGAGGATTTCCTATAGAATCGTTACAACCTATATTAGCAAAAATAAATAAAGAATATGATGAATTAGAAGCTAATAATGTATCTAAAGAAACATCATCTTCAGAAAATCCTCCTGTTAATTTCTCTAAATTAAAAACCAAAGGGAAAGGAAAAGGTTTACAATTTAGAAAATTAGGTATTTCTGATTCTGAAAGAATGACAGAAGAAGATATAAAAGAATTTAAAAAGTGGCATGCTGAAAATGTTCCTAATATTCCTTTTGAAATATTGGAACAAATGATTGTTATAAACTCTACAGAATCTGCATGGGGTGTTTTTGAAGATGGTGTAGCAAAATTTGTAAGAGGTGGATTAAAAGGTACAGAATATCACGAAGTATTTGAAGCTATCTGGGCAAATTTACTAACAGAAACAGAAAAGAAAAATCTATTAGAAGAATTTAGAAATAAAAAAGGAACATTTATAGATAGACAGTCTGGAGAAGAATATAATTACAATAGTCCTTCTGTAGATGATAATACGATTAAAGAAAGAATTGCTGATGATTTTGCTGATTACAGACTTGGTAAAATTAAAAATAGTTCTATAAAAGGAATGATAAAAGAATTCTTTAACAGAATCATGAATTTCTTTAAATCATTTGTTACAAAAAAATCATTAAAAGAAAAATTATTTGATGAAATAGATAAAGGTAGATTTAAAAATAAAAAGATTGTTTCTGAAGATAAATTTAAAAATGTTCCAGTAAAATCAGGAGTAAAAGAATTATTTAATGAAAATTCTGAATTAGCTTCTGTTGGTACACAACAACAATATTCAGCATATCTGGATACTGTATTTCCTGATAGTAAAGTTACAGAAATAGATAATTCTTTGTATATTAGTGTTTTAGAAGATTTAAAATCTAACAAAATAATAGAAAAACAATGTTCATAAAAGATATGCAAAGAGGGCAATACACAAATGTTTGTGGAATATATAAGTTGTATTTTGACAATGATAATAGATTTTATATAGGTTCTACAAATGATTTACAAGAAAGATTACAAGCACACACAAGAGCTATAAATAAGCAAAAACATTTTAATGTATATTTTCAAAGATTATGTTTAAAATTAGGAGTAGAAAATTTAAAGTATGAAATACTTGTTAAATGTCCACAAGAGTATCTTTTAAAGATGGAACAATGGTTTATAGATAAATTAAAACCTGAATTGAATTTAGCAGAAACTGTTGGGAGACCTCCTATAAATAGAAAAAGAGGATATAAAATGTCAGAGGAAGCTAAACAAAATATAAGTAAAGCAAGAACTGGTCAAAAAATAGATAGAAGTAATTATGTTCATTCAGAAGAAACTTTAAATAAAATAAGTCAATCTTTAAAAGGTAGAGTTATTATTGAAGAATGGAAACAAAAAATGAAGGAAGCTAAAGCTAAAGGAGGTAAATATTCCAAATTAACTGTTAAACAAGTTAAAGAAATTAAATCTTTAGTTGGAACTAAAACAGATAAAGAAATTTCACAACTGTTTAATTGTTCAAGAGCTACTGTAAATCAAATCAAAAATAATAAAATCTGGAAAGAAGTATGAGTTGTATAATAACATATAAAGGTCAAAAGTATTCAGAAGAACAATTTAAAGAATACTTTATTAATAATAAACAAGAATTTATTACATCTATTGCTAATAACAAAGATGTAGTGGATTCTTTTAAAAGAAAAATGGAAGGGATTGACTTTGTGTTCAGTCAATCACCAGAACTTGCTTCTATTGGTAGTAAAGCTCAATATTTACAGTATTTATCTACTATCTTTAAAACCAGTCAAGTGAAGGATATTGTTTATCATGGTAGTGATACAAAGATTGATAGATTTGATAAAAAATTTATAGGAACTGGGGCAGGATTACATTTAGGTAGAGGTTTTTATTTTGATATAAGTAAAGACAGCGCTAAATTCTACACTGAGACTGTTGCAAATAAAACACTCAAAAGTTATAATCCATCTATTATCAATTTAACAAATCCACAAGAAAGTAAAGCATTATTAAGAAATCCTGATTATGTAAATTACGATGGAGTTAAAGATATTACAGGGCAACTTGTAGTATTTGAACCAGAGCAAATTCACATTTTAGGTTCTCAAGCAGATATAGAAGGATTTAAAGAATTTGTTTCTAAAAATGGTTCCTCAACTACTCCTCAATATAGAGTTGTGGAGGGATTGTCTGAAGAACAAGTAAATGATTTATCTGATGATATAATTGGTACTATTGCTGAACTTATTTATGGAAGAGAAGATTATACAAAACAATTATTATTTAATCCAGAAGAAATATCTGGAAAAGGAATATTTGCTGAAATAAAAAGAAGACATGAAGAAGCAGGTTTAATTGATGCTATTGGAGAAAATAGATGGAATCAAATTAAAGAAAGAGCAATTGATAAATTAAGAACCTTAGGAGTTTCTTTTGAAGAAGATGTAGACATTAATGATGAGAATGCTAGCCAAAAAGAATATGAAAGGGAAGCATTTGTTGTAGATTGGAAAAAAACTTCTTCTGCAGCAATTAGATTTTCATTAGCTACAATCCCTCAAAGAGTTCAAATGAATCAAGCAAATTCATTAGAACTAGTCTTTCCAGATAATGAAAATGATGGTTTTGTTTTATCTGAAAGTTTAGGTGATTATGGAGGATATAAATTAGTTGATTTTAGTAGAGTGTTTGCTACATTGATGGATAAACTTTCTAATACAAATAGTCCTGAGGAATTTGTTAGAAAATTAGTAGAATTGGCTGAAACAGATACAACATATTTATCTGTATTTGCAAGACTTGGTGGAAATTTATCAAGTAAATCTATTGATTTTTCTAATATGACTAATAAATATGATGTGAAATATTTCACACAGTTTTATAATTTATTTTCTAAACAAAAACCAGAAACATTAATTCAATATATAAATGATGGAGAAATATATTCAAACAATGCTAATTTATTTTCTGCTGTTACAGAAATTACTAATGGTTGGATTAATAATATAAAAGCATTAAGTAAATCAGAAGATAGTTTAATTTCTTACGATAGAAATCAGAAAATTTATAAAATAGATTCTGAGAAAATAAAATCATTTCCTATTAGAAAAGCTAGTGATAGAATTAATTTATTAAACGCTATAGGAATCAATTTTGATTTACAAACATATAATCTATTAAGCGATGAACCTGAAACCATAGGAAAAAGAAGAGTTTCTCAAAAAGAACAATTTGATACTGCTGTAGATAAAATTTCTGAATATCTTGGAAGTAATCCAGATATAATGACTTTAAAAGGGAATACGTTAGGTATATCTGGACCATTAAGAACTTTATCTAGATTATATATTGTTGCTACAAATCCTAATCAAGATTCTACATTCTTTGGTGTAAATAATCAAAGAAAAGGTTCTTATGCAGAAAATAATGCTGCTTCTTTCTTTGAGAATGATTTTAATGAATCAGAAACAATAGATGAATTATTGGAGAAAAGACCAGAATTAAATGGATATTTTTCTAAAGGTTCACAAATTCTTAAAAAAGGAGGATTGTTTTTTGATGAAGATGGAAATAGAATAGCTAAATTAAAACTTCTTACAATAGAAGGGTTAAAAAATATAGATGAAGGTAAGAATAAAGGAATTTCTAAATTAACATTATCAGAAAGAGCAACACAAGAAATTAACCAGAATTTAAATGGTAATTATTATGTGTTAGTACCTGGAGATGGTTCTACAGAATGGATGATGAATTTAGGAAATATAATTTCTTTTGAAGAAGTAGAAGCTGGTGTTTATTCTAAAAAATTAGAAGAAATATTCATCAATGGGTATTTAATGGATGAAGTTAATCTTGTTTTGTTTGGAAAAAATAATACTGTTACTGTTAAGAAAAAATCTAAAGAACTTAGATTTATGAAAGACATTCTCTCTGATAAGCAAGTTAAAGAAATTGAAGACTTATTATCAAAAGATGCAACAACATTAGAACAAATAGAAAAGTATATTAAAGATAATAAAAAAGAATTAGTAAATAGTGTTGAACAATTTGTTAAAAATGTAAACGAAGAAACATTTAATAATTTAATTAATTCTTCACAGATTGAACAAATAGAAGAAGATGAATTTGTATTAAATAAATTTGATTCAGAATTTATTAAGGAAAAAGGATTATCTACAGCTAGTAAAGAACGAGTGGATAATTTTATTAATTTCTTAAATTTAAATTACATAATCAATAATATTGAATATCATAAGTTTATATTTGGAGACCCTTATCAATATAAAATTAAAGGAGATGGTTCTTTAGATGAAACAAAGCGTATAAAAATGTATTTGTCTCCTAGAAGAAGATTGCTTGATTTACGAGAATTTAATGATATTTTTAATATTGATTATAATAAAGTGGGAGATATAGAATTAGATAAAAAAGATCCTACTTATCATACATTTAAATCTTACACAAAAACTGCTACACTATCTGATGTAGAAGTTAATGGTAGCGTATCTAGAGGAGATTTTCCTGAAAAAATTAAAAAGCAATATGCTGAGATAGATGAAACCGATGCTATGTCTTGGATAGAGGATAATACATATAGAGAAGTTAATATTAAAAAAGGACAATGGTCTGACGAAGCTGAAAAATGGCATCAATGGCAAATGGCTTTCACAAGACAAAACTATCCTAATTATAAATATACAAACGATGAATTAAGAAAACATGATGAAGAATTAGTAAATACCCCTGAGCCAGAACATCACATAGAACAAATTAAACCTATTGTAACTGGAAATAAATATGGTTCTAAAGAAATAAATCCTGTAGGAGATAAACTTTCACAAATGCCTATTTATTATAGTATGGTGAAAGGAACTAACTTGGAAAAATTATACATCAAGATGAAAAAAGAAGACCTTGGTTATGTAATTGTACAAACAGGAAGAAAATTTGGTTCTGAAGGAACAAATCCTATGTATGTAAATGGTAAGTTTAATGAAGAAGAATATACCAATACAATTGATGTAGCATGGGATACTTATGGTGTAATTGTAGAAACTGCTACAGAAGGAGATAAAAAACAAACTAGAGGGTCTCAGATCCCAAAAGTAATTACAATGGATATGTTTTCTAATGGTGAAGTTTCTGAGGGATATAATAAAGAAGAAATAATTGCTGCGAATAAAGAATTTAATTCTGCAGAAGAAGATTTAGCTAAATTTAGATATGAGGAATTGTTAGATAGATTAGGAATTATTGAAGAAGATGGAGAGTTTATTTCTACATCAAATAAAACTATTGCTGAAACATTACAAGAAGAATTATTAAGAAGAGATTCTTCTGAAAATGTAAAAGATTCTTTAAAATTAAATGAAGATGAAGAATTTGAAATTCCTTTTGAAGCTTCTCCTTCATATGAGCAAATTAGAAGTATTCTTTATTCCATGGTGAATAAATCATTTATTTCTCCTAAGATGAATGGTGCTCCACACGTACAAGCTCCTTCTACAATGTTTGAACAAGAAAATAGAATATTAGCAATTAAAGAAAATGGTGTGTACAGATTAATTGTAACACAAAAACAATATAATTCTTTAAGTGCTGCAGATAAGAAAAATGCCATTATTACTCCTGATACAGAAAAATATTTTAATGAATTGGGAGAAGAGCAAAAGAAAACTGCTGTTCTTACAGATAATACGCTGAAGTTCTACACTAAAGAACAACCTTGGTGTGAAATCATGTTACCTAATTGGTTCAAAAATAAACTAAAGAAAGGAAAATTAAAAAATGCTTCTGATGAAGATATTATCAACTATCTAAATAATTCAAAAGAAGGACAAAGAATATTATCTGGAATGGCATTCCGTATTCCTACACAAGCACTTTCTTCTATTGAAAGATTTAAAGTGAAAGCTTTTCTTCCTCAGTATATGGGACATGCAGTGATTGTACCTACAGAGATTACAAAAAAATCTGGATCTGACTTTGATATTGATAAATTGAACATTTATTTAAAATCAATTTATGTAGATAATAGTGGTAATCCTAGAATTATTGAATACAAAGGTTCAGAAGAAGAAACAAAACAGTTTTATGCAGAAGTTTTTGAAAAAGGTTTTGATAAAAAGATTTCTAATAAATCAGAATTGTTAGAAGCAATTGATATTGTTTTATATAATTTAGATGATCCAAAAGATCTTCTTTCTAAACATGGAGATTATATTATGTCTTTTAGAGATAAATTTTCTTCTCCTATGGATGTAAGAGATTATTTGGAAAATCAGTTAAAAAAAATAACTGAAGAAGAATATTACAATAAGAGAAAAGAAGATTATGTAAATAGAATGTATAAGAGTGCTTTAGAAAATAGATATTACGAAGCATTAGAAAGATTATTCGAGCTACAACCTATTGAAAAAATTCTTTCTCCTGTAGATGATGGAGGATTAGAAGATGTTTCTAAAAACCTAGATAAATTAAGAAACGATAATGAATCTGCAATAAAAGGAAGATTATTAAATAGAAACTATATGTCTAATCTAAGACATGCATTTATCGTAGGAAAAGCATGGGTTGGTATTGCTGCTGTAAATATTACAGGATTATCATTAAGACAAAAATCTAAAGTGTATCTAGATCCTAATAGAATTTCTTTGTTAGGAAAAAGAGAACAAGATTTTGTTAAAAACTTAGATATTGCTCTTCCACATAATACAATGGTATTAGAGAATGGACAAAAGGTAGTTTCTTTATCTGGATTAAAAACAGCAGATGGAACACAGTATCTATCTGATAGGTTCTCTGGATATGCTACAGCGTTTGTAGATATTGCAGCAAATCCATTCATTTCTAAGATTATTAAGAGTGATATTGTTATTTCTACATTTATGTTATTAGAAGCTGTAGGTGCTGGTAATAAAGGGGTGTATTTCTTAAATCAACCAATTATAGAAGAGTATTTAAAATTATTAGATAAAGAAGGAACTAAATCTGTAGTAAATGAAAATAACATTAAAAAAGTAAAAGAATTATTTCCTGCTAATGAAAAAGATATAAAATATGTAAAAATATCTCCAGAAGGATTAGAACAAAATATTGCAGACTATTATAAAAATGGTAAATTAAGACCTACAAAAAATGCAGAACAGCAAAAAATATTAGATGAATTTATTAAATATAAAATATTAGCAGACCAATTGTTTGAGTTTACACAAGCGACAAACTATGACACTACTAGATTAACAGGTGTAGATTCTTTATATAAAAAAGAATTACTTACTAAAAAAGTAAGAGAAAGAAATATTATTGCTAATATAGATGGTGTATTAAATGAAACTTTTATTGGTAATCTTACTAACTTGCTATCAAAATCTACACAAGCAATGGGAACTATCTTTAAATTAGATGAACCAAAAATCAGAGCTTATGTATTAGATACAGTGAAAAGATATGCAACTAAACCATTTATGTCTAATGATGATTATGAAAGAATAACTAATTTAATTAGAAGTTCTTTCTTAGATTATATTATTCAATCTCATTCTACATTAAATAAAGAAATTTCTGATTTATTATTAAATGAATCTACAAATATTGCTACACAATTAGAACTAATGAAATCTAAATATCCAGGTATATCAATTCTACAAGATTTTGAAGTGGTATCTGGAAATAGAGAAAATAGTGCTAAGACAGTTAAGTTAAAAGTTAATTTAAAAGGAGATGTATTTGCTGAGAATCATTATATTGCTAAAATGAATGAGTTAAGAGATTATAATACGGAACTTAATGAATTCTACAATAATTTAATTAGAGTGGCTATATTACAAGGAAATTCACAATCTGCTATTTCTTTTAAAAATATTATTCCTGTACAAGATTATGCTAAAATTATTACACCAATTATAAATAATATAATGCCTGGTGCAAGATTGGATAATTTTACAAAATCAATGTTTGAAAGAAATAGTTTTACAAATGAAAATGTATTTGTTCCAGCTAAAATATTTTATGCTAAAGAAAGTCAAGGTGGTGGTTTATGGCTTCCTGCATTTGATTTTAGCAAATATAAATTTAATTCTGATGAAAGACAATTACTAAAACTTTCTGAGAAATTTAATTTTACACAAGTTAGTTCTGATTTTGTAAAAGTTCCTAGAGTGTTCAAAACTAAGGTGGGAGTAGTTGATGAATTTGGAGATACAGACACACAAGAAAGGTACATAGATATATTATCTGGAAAAGTAATGAGACCAGAAGACTGGAAACAAGCTAAAGAAAAAGGAGACCAATCTTTAAATGACGTGTTTTATTACAAGAAAGTATATACAAATGAAGTAGACCAATTTGGAGAAAGAATTCCATTAAAAATATGGAATGGAGATGGAAAGGTACTAGCATTTGAACAAGTGTATAAACTAATGAATGTATATGGAGATAGTTTTAGAGCTGCTGAATATCCTTCTTCTAACGTAAGTTCTATATTTGATAATGGTTCTATTAAAACAAGAGAATTAACAGATGAAGAAATTGTAGATGCTATAAAAAATCCTGGTAAGAAAAAGGAAATTGTTACTGATTCTTTGAAAGATGAAGAAAATTCATTATCTTTACCAACAGAAGAAGATCTTGGACTAAATACAGATTTATCACAAGATGATTTTAAATGCTAAAATAAATATTAAACTATGGATTTTTGTAAAATTGGAATAGATAACGCAGTAAATAGAGCTATTAAAAATAATCCAGATTATTCTTATGATGAAAAAAGTGGAATTATTGAAATAAGTGATAATCCTAACAAAGATTTAAATCAATACACATCAATTAGATTTGCAAAAGGAATAGCTGCACAAATTAATAAATTTATAAACGATGGAGAAAAGGCAATTGGAAGAATTGCCTATTCTTCTTTTTATAAAGGAAGAGGAGTTGTAAGAATTGTTCCTACTAATTCACAATTAGAATTAATTAATTCTAATGAAGAAAAAAAATATATAGAATTAGAAGATAAAATACAAGAAGAATTATTACAAGAAGAATTTAGAAAACTTGCAGAAGAATCTAATACATATCTGGATGAAGAAAAAGAAGTAGTTTATGAAGATCCTTTATTACAATTATCAGATGAAAATTTAAAACCTGTCTCTCCAAAAATGTTAAAATTTGTAAAAGAATTTATTAAACAGATTGGTGTAGATTATCAAAAGGTTGATAAAATTGTTGTAAATGGAAAAGTTATAGATGCTAATGGTATTGCTCGAATGATGAGTAAACTTATTCAAGTGGTTGAAGGAAAAGAATCTGTAGCTCTTCCAGAAGAAGCTATGCACTTTGCTGTAGAGATTATAGAACAAACTAATCCAAAATTATTTGAACAAATGTTGAAAGATATAAATGGAGAGGAAATTTATAAAGATGTATTAGAACAATATGGTAAAAATCCATATTATCAAAAAGATGGTAAACCAGATATAAGAAAATTAAAAAAAGAAGCTATTGGTAAATTACTAGTAGATAAAGTTTCCAGCATAAAAGCACAAACTTGGTGGGATAAAATTGTAAAATTCTTAAAAGAACTATTTAATAAACCACAGATGGATGGTGTAGATAGTCTTACACAATTTGCAGAAATGATTGTATCTGGAGAAGATTTTGGCACTGTAAATGATATTAAATCTTTAGAAGATTATTTCCAATTAAATGAACAAGATAAAGTATTTAATAAATTAAAAGATTTAGATAATCAAATAACAAAAGAAGATGATGGTGTAAATGATGATGGAGATCCAAGACAAAGTTATTTTATAGGTGATAAAAAAATTAAATATAGAGTTACAGATTTTGTAAGTGATTGGTATTTAAAAATATTTGGTAATGAACAAACAGAATATCAAAAAAGACTAGCAGAATTAAAAGCAGAAGAAGGAACAAAAGGACATTATCATTTTGAAAAAGCATTTGATACATTTGTAGATTCTGATACAGGATTACTGAGAGAAGATTTTTTAGAAGATGATGATCAATATTTATCTACTTTATCACAGGTAGATAAAGATGTGTATGCTACATTAAAAGAAAATTTAAGAGATAGATTATTATCTTTTCCTGAAGGAAGTAAGTTCTTAAAAGAAACAAAAATATATGATGGTAAAGAAACTGCTGGTACAGTGGATTTATTAATTGTAGAACCTTCTGGTAAAGTTAGTATTATTGACTGGAAATTTATAGACATAAATACTGATAAATATGAAGATGTTCCTTGGTATAAAGTTAAAGCTTGGAATCTTCAAATGGAAAAATATAGAGGTATTCTTACTAAGAATTATGGAGTAAAAGAAGAAGATTTTAAGCAAACAAGAATGATACCTATTCTTGCTATGTACACAGATGCTGATTATCAGGGACAAAATCTTCCTAAATTAAGAGGAATTAAAATAGGTTCTGTAAATGTTGATAATATTAATGAAGATTATTTACTATATGTAGGATTTAAAGAAAGAACAGGGGATGAAAAAATTGATAATTTATTAGATAAAATGAATAGTGTTTATTCTAAAATATCTAATGAAAAAGTATCTCCACAAGATAGACCTTTAAAAAATGAACAACTAAACTCTTTATATAAGGCTATTAGACACTTAGAAATAAAAAAAGATATTATCCCTTTAATTAATCAAGGAAAGGTGCTAAATAAACAAGTTAGTAATTTTATTAAAAAATACAATGATAATATAAAAGATAAATCTAAAGAAGAATTAGAAAAAGAAACAATTAATGAGTTTGCTGGAATGATTAGAGTGCACATGGAAGCTCTACAACCATATTTAGGTATAAGGCAATTAAAGTATTTATTAAATGAAACTAATCCTGAATTTAATGAAATAAAATCAAAATTAAGAGATACGATAGAAGATGTACAGGATTATCTGGATCAACTAGAATCTATAGATAAAGAATTTGGTAAAAAGTTTGTAGGAGCTAGTTACACAGCAGAAAAAGTTGTAAAAGGTATTACTAGATGGTTTGGTAATGCTGCTACAATTCAATTAGAGAATTTACAAAGATTATTTACATTAGCTAATGAAGCAACAGCAATTTCTAATTTCGAAGTGAGCGATGAAGTAAAAAAATTAGAAGAACTTAAAGAAAAATATATTAATTGGGCTAGGTCAAAAGGATTATCTACAAAAGATTATTTTAAAATGATAATAAAGAATGACAAAAATGAGCTGATTAATCAATACGATTCTAATTTTTATAAAGAATTAAAAACTGCAGTTGCTAAAAAAGATTTTAGATGGATATTAGATAATGTGGACAAAGTCGAAGTTATTAAAAAAATAAAAGAACAAGAAGAAAGAGAAATAGACGCAGCTTTAAACTATCCTGTTGTTGGTTCTGAGGAGCATGTAAAAGCAGAAATCAATAGAAAAATAGCCAAGATTAAAGATAAATATGATGTTTCTACATCTACATCTAAAGGTTGGTTACAAGAGCAATTTATAAAAATACCAACGGAGAAATGGGAATCTCAGGAATGGAAAACATTACATGAAAAAGATTCTTCTGGAAATTATGTAAATCAACCAGCTATAGATTTTTATAATTATATTGTAGAAAAAAATAAGTTATATAAAGAAATAGGATATTTAACAGGTAAATCAGCTAGAACATTTCTTCCTTGGATAAGAAAAGGATTTTTAGAAGGAGTAATATTAGATGGAAAACCACAAGGTTCTCTAGATCAGTTTTTAAGAAATATTTCTGTAGATGAAAATGAAACTGCTTATGGACAGATAGATCCTATTACAGGAAAAGTAATTGATACTATTCCTATTCATTTTGTAAATCAATTAGATGGAAAATATTCTACAGATTTATTTTCTACAATGTTTTTATATAATGAATTTGCAATTAAATATAAAAATCTTTCTCAAATAGAAGAACAAGCTAGATTATTGTTAAGGGCAGAACAAAATAAACAATCTATAATGACTTCTATGTTTGGAAACGTTATAAAAAAGGGAGAAGGATTTGATTTTAATAATAATAATTTAGAAAATACAAAACTTTATGAATCATTCATGAAGTCTATTATTTATCAACAAAAATATATTAATGATTCTGAATTTGACATAATAATTGGTAAAATATCTGGATTTGGTAAAAAATTTAATGATAAATTAGGAATGAAAATATTTCCTGAAGCTATGGAATCTAGATATTTAACAGTAAATAAAACATTAGATCAAATGAATAGAGCTTTCCAGTTACAGGCGTTAGGACTAAATGCTCTTTCTTCTATTTCTAACATGTTTGGTGGTACAGCTAATGCAATGATTAATGCTGGTAAATATTTTACTAAAGATGACTATTTAAAAACACAAGCTAAATTTCTTTGGGAAAAATTACAAGGAGATGAAAATGCTGGTAAAATATTAGCTGCTGTAGATTATTTTGCTCCATTTGTAGATAATTATAACAAAGAAGCTAAAAAGAAATTATCTCTTATGAAATTAACTCCAGAAGGGATACAAGATTTTCTTATGGTTGGTCTTAGAAAAGGAGATGAAATGATTCAATATATGAATGCTTTTACGTTTATAAAGAATATGATTGTTGTAGATGGACAGGTAAAAAATGTTAGAGAATATTTAAGAAGTACAGATGAGTACAAAGATTTTTATGCTGGTAATGCAGAGCAGAGAAAGGAAAGAAAAGAAAAATTTGAAGAAGATGTTAATAAGTTAATTGAAGAAAAAGGATTATTAAATGTCTCTAAACTATCAGAAAATGGCACATTAGAAATACCTGGTATAGAAAGAAAATCTGATTCTATAATAGAACAAAGAAGAATCATACAACAGTTTACTTCTGATGCATTAGGTTCTTTAACAGAAGAAAATAGAAGATTGATTAACATGAATGTATATGGTTCTTCTTTAATGGTATTTAAAAACTGGATTCCTAGATTGGTAGATGTTCGTGTAGGAGGATTAAAGTATAATGCTGCATATCAAGCTTATGAATGGGGTAGATATAGAACATTTTATAGTATGCTTATTCCAGATATATTAAAGACTATTAAGAGCCTCACAGGAGCTGTAACTGGAAATAGTGATGTTTGGTTAGAACAAGTTAGATCAATGTTTGAAAAACAAAAAGAACAATATTTTAATAGTACAGGGAAAGAATTAAAAATGACAGAATCAGAATTTATTTCACTTGTAAATCAAAATATTAAAAACCAAGCATTAGATTTAATGATTTTAACAACATTATTAGCAATTGGTACAGTAGCAAAAGCTATGGCTCCAGATGATGATGAAGATGAAAATGTAAAAAATGTTTATAAATTTATGTTAAAAGCTACAGATAAAGTGACAGATGAGGTTTCTTATTTTTATAATCCTATGACACCATTTAATTTAATTTCTACAAAAGGTGTGTTTCCTTCTGTAGGAATTTTAAATAATTATGCTAAATTCTTAAGAGATTTCGCTTTAGAAAATTATGGAATGATTATTAATGATGATGAAATTATAGATGATGCTAAACCAATTAAATATTTAATGAAATCTTTTCCTGTATCATCACAGGCTGCTTCTTATTTACCAATGTTCTATCCAGAACTAGCAAAAGATCTTGGTATTAGAATGCAATCTACTTATGGTGTTAGATAAAAGATATTCATATGCTATATTATATAATCTATTTTGTAATTAATTTTTTAATTACAAATAGATTATGTAAATTTGTTAACCTATAGAAATAAAAAATGAAACATTGTACAACAGATAAATGTCCACAAATATTAGACTCTTCATGTGTATTTTATGAAGGAACAAGCCTTATATTCTCTGGAATAAATACAAATGATTCTGTAGAAATAGTAATACAAAAATTAAATTTAAAATTAGAATCTATTCCAGTATTTAATTCAAATAATTATTATACAAAAAATGAAACTTATTCTAAAATTGAAATTAATGAGTTACTAGATACAATAGAAGTAACAAAAACACAATTAGATGTTTTAATTTCTGAAAATAAATTAGAGCCAAATAGGCTTTATAAAATTACAGGAGTTGAATCATGGTGTATTTCACAGCACTTAATTAAAGCTATTTATCTTAAAGCAATTACTAACAACACTTTAGAATCAGAAGGTGTAGGTGAATTTTACACACCAAAATACAACAATTCAGATGATAATTTAGGTATTTGGAAAGGAGAGTTATTTACTAATGGAATGATTGATTCATTAAGTTATAATATTGGCGATAAAGTTATTTGGGGTAATTTGTTTTGGGAGAATATAAGTGGGAGTATTGGAAATAATATTGGAAGTAAGGTTGGAAGTCTTGTTCAAGTAAAAGTAGAAAATCATTTATCTGAAACAGATTGGCAATTAATAACTCCTAATAATAATGAAAATCTTTATAATATTCAATTTGATAGAATTAAATATGATATTGAAAATGACTATATTAATTTTAGAGCAGATGATTTTGGAAATGTATATGAGCTTTCTTATAACACTCTTTTTAGTCTATTTCCTTTAGTTAATTCTGTTAATGTTTATTATGTAAATGGAATATCGTTGTTTCAATGGGGTATAAGTAATACATCAAGCAATACTATTAATGAATCATTAGTCTTTAATTGTAATCACAATTTAATTTCATTTAAAAATAACCATATTTTAAAAAAATCTACAATTATTAGAAATAGTTTTTTAAATGTAAATATTGAAGGAAATACACTTAAAACATCTTATGTTACTAATAATTTTTTAAAAACTTATGGGGGAATATTTTATAATAACTTAGACAATTCATATATTAGTTTAAATAAATATTATTTTGAAATAAGTTATAATAATTTGAAATATAACTCTAGAATCTATACCAATAATGATAATAACATAATTGTTAATGATAAATATTCTATTATTAAAGGAAACGCCTTAGATAATAATAGTACAATATCTTATAATATCTTTGTAGAAGAGGGGGAAGAAGTAGATGGTAATATAAAATCTATTCAGGGAAATGAATTAATTAACAATTGTTCAATCAATAATAATACTATTAAGAATGGTTCAAAAATAAGTGACCATCACTTATCATATTCCTCAACTATTAATAGAAATACATTAGATAGAGAGTCTAATATTTACAATAATCAAGTTACTCAGAGATCAAAAATTGATAATAACATTCTAGCAGGACATAGTAGAATATATGCAAATCAATTAGATGATGCCTCTGAAATTACTTTATGTAAATTGAGAATATATCCAACAACTTCTTACTCATCTGAAATACATAGTAGTAGATTATTTAAAGGAAAAATACAGAATATTGATTTTGGAAACATTGTAAATCCAGAGGGTACAAATCCTAATGACCCTAATTTTCGTGGAAACACTTTGTCAGAATGTATTATTGAAAATTTATCAATAATTAAAGATTTAAAATTTCCTAACAGTGGTGGAAAATACATTCAATTTGTTAAAATGAATGGATTTAGTGAATTTAAAAATATTACTGTAAATGATTCAATTAGAAATGTAGATTTTATAAATACTATTTTTAATGAAGCATCAGATTATTCTAAATTAATAGAAGGTAGTGGATACCAAACAAATGGTTTTACAAAAACTTATATTGATGGAATATTACTACAAGATAAATTTGATGGGAAACAAGATGTTTTAACAAACCCAGTAACAGGGACTGGTACTATTAACTATCTTACTAAATTCTCAGAAAATGGAAAAATTAGTGACTCTCAAATTTTTGAGGATGGAACTAGTGTAGGAATAGGAAAAGATTCACCATCAGAAAAATTAGATATAAATGGAAACGTAAAAGCAACTGGTTTCTTATTAGGAACAGACAAAATATTACCAACTAAACCAATTATAGTAACAGGAAATATTACATTAGATAACAGCCATAATTCAGCCGTATTAATTATAACCAATACGTGTACGATTACAATCCCTACTGGATTAGAGGCAGGCTTTAATCTTGTAGCAATTGTAGAAGGTTCTTTCATAGCAACATTTATACAAGGTAGCGGAACTACCGTAAATGCACCACAAGGTTTTTATTTAAAAACTAACTCTAAATGTTCTTTAATTAAGAAAAGTGGAGAAAATTATATATTAACAGGAGAATTAGCAACATCATGATAAGTTTACATCACGAAATATTTGGAAGGCAGCTAAATGGATTATTTAAAATACCTTTTTTAAATTCAAATATGGTTAGTATTGGTATTAGTACACGTTATGGGGATATTATTGTAAAGCATTTAGATAACTCTATCATTAATTATACAACACTTAAATTTACAGACTTATCAAATCTAAGTAATTATAATACATTTAATCAAGTATATTCTAACATATATACAGGAGATTTAGAAGTAACAACATTAAATGGAAATTCAGATGTATATAGTATTGCTTTCTATTCAGATAATGGAGCAATAAATGAAAATAGATATAATATACAAGACATAGGGTTATTTTATGCGCAATTTCCAAGTTTGTATAGTATTAGATATTATATATTTTATGCTCAAGATGATACTAAAAGAGCTACAATAAAAGGGAATATGTGTAAGATAGGCGCGTCTGTTGAAATAGTTAATATAGAAACGTTTGACGTTTTAAATAGAACTAACGATGTTTGGGGTAATATAGACGAAATGCCAATTAATTCACAATTAAAATACTGGAAAGACACAAATACAGCATGGGGGTTTAGATATTTTGGAAATTTAGCCAACTTGCCTATAAGTATAAACTATTTTGCAATTTCGGGGTTAATTAATTCAAGTTTCACTTATACAGCAGGTAGAACATGGGCTTCCTCTTTCGATACTTTAGACTTAGGAAATGCAAGTTTATCACCAGCAGATACTGACAATCTACTCAATGATATGGCTAATTCTATTACTACTGCAATAGGTAGTAAAGTGATAAGATTAGCTAATTGTTATAGAACACAAGCAAGTGACACAGCAGTTGCTTATTTGCAAAGTTTAGGGTTTACAATTACTGTTTTAGGTATTAGCTCTAAAATTTTAGATTTACCACTGCAAAATAATTTTACAGATACTACTGGCATTAACACAATGGTAGCAGGTGGTACTTCTAATTTACCAACTTTCACATTAGAAGGTGGAGAATATGCAGCGACTTTTAACGGTTCGCAATCATTAAAAACGAACGCTAATTTTGTTATAAATAGTGATAAAATTTCTATAAGTTTTTGGATGAAAACAAGTCAGACAGGAATTGCTGTTTTGCAAGAGCTTTCTTCAAATTCTGATAATAAAAATGCATTTGCAACAGCTATTAATGTAGAGTATGCTAATAAATTTAGTATGCAAAACAAAAAAACATCAAACTCTGTTTATAATGCCGTCTATTCAACATCTACAATTAATCAAAATAGTTGGCATCACGTGTGCGTAGTTTCAGATAGATATTTAAACGGAAATAATGAAACTAAAATATATGTAGATAATGTTTTAGCTAATGTTGTTTTTAACAATTTTGATTCATCAGGAAATTATATTAATGATATTCTATATATAGGGCAAAGAGGTGGAAGTTCTTTAGGCTTCAATGGTCAAATGAAATTCTTAAAAATCTTTAATTATCCGCTTTCAACAACAGAAATAACAAATCTTTTTAATAAAACAATGTAATATGAGCGAAATAGCAATTATAAGCACAAGAGAAGTCATTTATGAATCTTCTTTACAGAAATCAGGAAAAATAAAAGTTACTTTAAAAATATCTCAAAATTTTGGCACGTGGAATTTAGATGTCAAATATTTTGGGGTAGAAAAAGCAACAGGCACTAGAACTGCACTTGTAGAAACAGGCGTTAATGAAGAAACTCTAGAGCCTATCTATGATACAGTAGAAGAAAGTTATGAGTATTTACAACAAAATTTAGTACTTGAAAAACAATTGAATAAATCTGATGCAGAAATAGACGGTTTATTCCAATTAGTTGGTAAATCTATTTTGCCTAATGAATTTTCAGATAAATTTTTTGAAATACAATGCGATGCTTTGCTAATGTATGTAAAAAACGACTTTATAAATCCAGAAGAACAAGACGAAAATAAGAAACTTTGCATTTTTGGATTAAAACCTAATGAATGGGAAATTTTTAATAACAATTAATATGAATTTACTTTTATTTATAATTGCGTGGGTTTTGATACCGCCTTTAACCGTTTGGAATTTAATAATTGTAAACCGAAAATATGGCAGTACAAAAGGCTACTTTAGAAGCACAGCATTATCCATTGATATTTGGGCTAATCGTGAGTTTCGTGCCTTTTGGAACGCACAGTTAAGAACAGAAGAAGGTTATGAATTTGGAGTAATTGGCGAAACTATTTCAAGCGCACTTGGGAAAAACCAAAGAGATTGAACGCTGACCAAAAAAGGAAAAACTTTAGTCGCAATCTTAGATTTTTTAGATAAAAATCATTGTATAAAATCAATCAAAGAAATATAAACAACACGCACAAACGATAAACTAATTAATCAAAATCAAATTATATGGAGTTTTTAGATTATTTTTACTAACAATAATTGGAATTGTTTTTGTTTCTTATTGCTTTATAAAAAATACATTAAATAAATACTAAAAATATTTGCATAATTAAAATTTTATTATTAAGTTTGTAGTTATTAACTAAATAGCACGTAATGATTCTTAAAATAAGAATAATTACGTGTTTTTTGTATATACGTATAAACGACTATGAACAATAATATCTTTGAAGATCAGGTTAAAAAAGAATTAAAAAATATGGACCAACGTCTCTATGAGTTGGAGGAAAAAATGACCTCTATTGACACAAAACTAAGCCAAGTTGTAGATGCTATTTTAGGAAACCCATTAACTAAATCGGGAGGTTTTATAAAAGACATCGAAATAATGAAAGAAAAAATTCAAGAATTAGAAAACAAAATACAATTTCAAGAAGAATTTAAAAAGAAAATTACATGGACTTTTGCCATTGTTGTTACTGTTGCTCTTATTTTAGAGTATTTTGTAAATATTTATTCAAGTATAACATAATGAAAATAAATTTTAATAATATATTATCTATTGCTATTCTTATATTAGCTGTAATTATTATTCTACAAAGAATTAATTCTTCTCCTGATATAGTAGAAAAGTCTACTATTGTTCGAGATACTGTTTGGCAGAAAAAAAATAGTGTAATATATACTTCTCCTAAAGTAGTACAGACTATTCCTGTTAAAATAGTTAGTGAAAAATATTTACCAGATCCAAATTATGATAAACTTGTTTTGCAATATCAGGAACTAGTAAAATTACATTTAGCTAAAAATGTTCAAAAAGATAGTGTTCAAATAGATTCTATAGGCTTTGTAAAAGTGACAGACACTGTACAAAATAATATTGTCCAAAATAGAAAATGGGAATATAATATTAAATATCCTATTATAAAAGAAACAATTATACAACCTCCTAAAAAAGTAAATCAATTATATATTGGTGGAGGATTACAAGGAAACCAATATAATATAATTAATTCTGTAAATGGCGGAATATTATATAAAAATAAAAAAGATCAAATATATGGACTCTCTGTAGGTATAAACACAAATGGACAAATAGTTTATGGAGTGAGTTCTTATTGGAAAATAAAATTTAAATAAATGAAAAAAGTAGATTTTGGATGGAAATATTATTTTCAACCTACACCAAAAAGATTAAGAGTTTTTGGAGATAGTCTTGCTGCTGCTGGTACATTAGGAGCGAGTATTGCTGTGTTAAATGGACATCCTATTGTAGGTACAGTAGTAATGGTTATTGCTGTAATAGGTAAATTTATTTCAAATTTTTTCATAGAAGATAAAAAAGAAGAAAATGAATAGAAAAATTATTATAAGTGCAGGACATGGAGGAACTGATTCTGGAGCTGTAGCTAATGGATACACAGAAAGAGATTTAACTATAGAATTTAGAGAATTGTTGGTAAAAGAATTGTTATTATTAGGTGTAAAACCTTTAATTGATGATAATAAAAACGCTTTAAAACAAACTCTAGCATGGTTAGTAGGAAAATATTCTTCTAAAGATATACTATTAGATATTCACTGGAATGCTGCTATTCCTAAAGCTAGAGGTACAGAAGTAATTGTTCCTGATAAGCCTTCTCTATTTGAAAGTTCTTTTGCAAAAGAAATTTTAGATGTTTTTGTATCTAATGGATTTACTAGTAGAGGAGTAAAAACAGAAAGTCAAACTGCTAGAAAAAGATTAGGATGGATGAGACCTGCAGCAGAAAACATATTAATTGAAATGGCATTTTTAACAAATACATTAGATTTAGAATTATATAAAATGGTTAAATATAAATTAGCTAAAGAATTAGCAGTTGTAATAAAAAAATCACTAAATTAATTACAATTAATGTAATTGAATCAATTACATTAATTTATAAATAATTACCATAGATTTATAATTATTTTATAAATTTGTGTATAATAAAAATTCATATTATGAGTATACCAGCAAGACCTACTGGACAAGATCCACAATCACAATTACTATGGCATATATCTAAACAATTAGATACGCTTATTAAAATTGTAAGTAAAAGCCCTTCTACAACTACAACAACTACCACTACAGTATAATGAGAGATGTAAAATTTATTAAGTAATCAATCAAATAGTATGATATTTCAAATTTTTTATTGTATATTTGTTAAATAAATAATAGATATGAAAAAAGAAATTTGGAAACCAGTAAAAAATTATGAATCTTATTATGAAGTTAGTAATGAAGGAAATATCAGATCAATTGAAAGAATTGTTGAACTCCCAATACATCAATATCTTAAAAAGCAAAAAATGATAAAACAATTTAAAGATCGTCGTGGGTATTTTCATGTAAAGTTGTATAATGGACTTGGAGAATGTAAATCATTAACAACTCATAGAATAGTTGCTTTAACTTTCATAGACAATCCAGAAGGTTTAATAGAAGTTAATCATATTGATCATAATAAGCATAATAATCATGTTGATAATCTTGAATGGATTACTAGGAGTGATAATATAAAACATTCATATATTCATAGAGATCCTAAAACTTATAAAGGCAGTGGGAATAAAAATGCTAAGTTAACAGAAGAGCAAGTTAAAAATATTAGAAAAGAATATAAAAATAATAAAATTACATATAAAGAACTTGCTTATAAAAATAATGTTGGAGTAACATTAATAGGATATATTGTTAATAATAAAATATGGAAACATGTCTAAACCAATTATAATTACAGCACAGCCCGATGATCAATACTTTATTTGGCAAAATCATTTGTACATTGAATCATGTTTAAACCAAGGATTTACTCAAGATCAAATACATATATTATTATACAAACCTAAAAATAGACAATTTAATAATAATTGGAATAAATTAAAAGATATATATCCAGATATAAATATATTTTTATACGAAGATAAAGGAGTTCAACAATTCTTGGGAGTTTATATTCCTATACTAAGACCTCATATTCTTTGGCAGCATTTTGAAGTTTATCCAGAATTAAAGGATAAAACAATTATTTATACAGATAGTGATATTCTTTGGTTAGATACATTAAATATAAATCATCTCTTATTAGATAATATAAACTATGTAAGTGATGCCAGTTCTTATTTAAATTATTCATATTTTGAAAATAAATATAAACAAGTTATTCCTGAGAAATTAGAAGAGGCTAAGTCGGTAGATTTTCTAAAAGAAGTATGTAATATAGTAGGAATAGATAAAAAAATTGTAATAGATAATAATAATAACACTGGTGGAGTACAATATATTTTAAAAAATATAGATGTTGATTTTTGGAAAAAAGTTGAAACTGATGTGCTTAAAATAAGATTGTATCTTCAACAAGTAAATAAAATATATTTTAAAAGTGAGAATGATGGCATACAATCATGGTGCGCAGATCTTTGGGCAGTACAATTTAATTTATGGTTTAGAAATTTAGAAACTAAAGTGGTAAAAGAATTAGATTTTGCTTGGGCTACAGAACCTATAGAAAAATTAAATTCTTGTACAATATTACATAATGCTGGAGTTGGAAGTAAATTTATGAATAATATTCCATATTTTTATAAAGGAGCATATCATACTGGTAATAGTCCTTTTTTAGATGAACATCTAGAAACAGTTATCAACAATGAACAATCTAAAAAACATTGTACATGGTATTATACTAATAAATTATTAGAGTTAAAAAATAAATATAATATAAATTATTAATAAAGATGTATTTATAATGCATGTTCCTTATTTAAGGAAGAGTGAATTTCGCTAATTTAAAAATAATAAATTTAATTAAAATGAGTAACAAAACATTAAAAGCATTTGTCAGATTAGATGGACAAAATAGAGTGATTGCATCAAGTCTTATTCTTAGAAAAAATAAACCTAAGGTAGGTAGATGGAGAGAAATTGTAGCAAATGAATGCTGTATAACAAGTACAACAAGTACAACAACTGCCACATCTACAGGTAGATAATATTATGGAATTATCAATATTTCCAGGTAGCATGAAACCTTCTAAAGTTTCTACAGAAGGACTAACATTAGAAACGATTGCTTCTAAGTTAACTTATTTTCAAGAACAAATACATTTACTTCATTGGCAAACTAATATGTATTCTGAACATAAAGCATTAGGTGTATTGTACGAATATATACAAGACTTTAAAGATGAATTAATAGAAAAATTAATGGGATATACAGGAAAGAAACCTGCTATATATAAACTAGAACCACTTTCTACTTCTACATCTAATGTAGTAATAGATGAATTACTTTCTTTTGCTAAATTATTAAAAGAATACGGAGAAATGAATTGTTACCAAGATGTATGTAATTTATCAGATTCATTATCTGGAGAAGCAGCTAAAGTAAAATATTTATTAACATTAACATAGACAAATATGCCTACATTTATAAAAACAGGACTTTGGGAAACTAGTACAACAGCACAAGTACCAAAAGGATGGTTAAATTTAACAAAATTAATTAAAGATAATTCTGGAGGAAGTTCAGGAAATTACGTGCCTGTTATAGAGGTAACTTATGATGAATTAGTTAATTTAAAAAATACTTCTTCGTTAAAAAAAGGTCAGAATTATCTATTAACCGATTATGAAACAACTTATATACAACCAGTAACAAATGTAAATAAGAGTAGTGGAGTAGTAGAACCTTTAATAATTACAGCAACTGACGTAGATAAACTACACAATCAATGTAAATCTACATTATACCCTCAAGATATTGTATTTTATGAAATAACAGGAGATACGGGAGAATGGTATGGAACAGAAGGTTTCACAAAAGGTAAAATTTACAGAAGAATAGACACTAAAAAAAATAATGACATAGGTACAGATTGGAGGCATGTAAAATATGATAGAAATGGTGTAGATAAATTATTATTTGAAGATTACGCTGACGTTTATAACAACAAAATAGAAACTTATTATTTGTTCAATAATGTAATAGGAAATGGTTTCTCAAATAATATAATAGGAGATTATTTCCAAAACAATACAATAGGAATTAGTTTCCAGAATAACGGAACTACCTCAATTCCTTTAGTTTCAGCACACACCGAGTTTAGAAATAGGCTAAGTAACGTTACAAGTTCTACTGAAATTAAAAACCAAAATATAGATGTAGTAGTTTTTAACTCACCTAATGGAACACTAAAACAAAGATATTATGACGATTCAAATAATTTAGTAATAAATAATTTATAATAAAATCAATATTAGGAATAGTATAATGTATGGAAGTAGTAAAGAAATTTTTTCCTAAAATAATGTCTGAAAACGACACAAATTATTTTGCACATTTGGAAGGTGTAATATCTTCAATAGATGAATTAGCTAATGTACAAATTACTAAGAATCCACATTCTTATCAATTTAGAATAGCTCCTTCTATTCCCAGATATTCACAGCCGCTATTGCAGGAAATATTAAAATTTCATAATTTATACAAAATAAAATTAAATCTTTCTAAGAGTATAAGAACTTCTTCTACAATATTTTTTGAGATAGAGTTAAAATAATTTTGTACATTTGTAATATAATTTTAAAACCAAAATAATATGGCAACTTATGACCCTAGTAAAAAGTACACATGGTCTCCAGAAGACAAATTTGAATTCTCTGGAGCAGAATTTGGATTAATTCTTAATACATTCAGAAAAATTTTAAGTACACCAGAAGCAGAAGTAATTCTATTGGCAAATCAAGCTAATATGATTATTGAAAAAAAGATTTCTGAAGCTGTAGAGAACGATGTAGTGAAAGAATCACAAGAATAAAAATAAAGCCCTCTTAATTGAGGGCTTATTTATTTTATAAGAAAATTAGAAGTTGATATATTATTACCATGAATATTCCAGATAATATTATCCTTGTTAGTTGTTGGAAAATGTTTTAGTCCTTTTTTCTCCCAATAAATTCTCCATAACATATCATCATTCCACCCAACTTCTTCATCAGGAATATTTAAAATACATTCTAATCCTTTTTTATTAAAAGCAAAAGTCATAGGCATGTGATAATTACTGTTATTAGGATTACCTCCTAAATTATCATAATTTCTATCTGTAAACATAAATATTCCATTCAGTTGTGTAGAAATTCTAGAAGAAGTGGTAGATATATCTGGATTATTTGTAAATGTTTCTACGACATTTTTTACATAATCCTTTTTGTATATATCGTCATCATCCATCTTAATAAATATATCATACTGTTCATAATTTGGTACATTTTTTATAGCAAGTATTTCATTAAAGTGAATATACTTATTTCCTGATTTTGTTACTATTAATTTATCATCTAATAAATCATCGTATATAGGAGAGAAGTTTTGATCATTCCCTCCATCTGATACAATGTTTACACTATGTACAATATTCTGATAAGACTGATTCTTTACATTAAGAATACATTGTCTTAACATATATGGTCTATTGTATGAGCATGTAAAAATTAAAACTTTCATTACCAAATATGTGCTACATTACTAAAACATTCTTGATACCCATTAAATTTAATTAAAGGTTTATACTTTTTATCTTTATTCATCTTTTTTAGTTTATTTTCTAGATTATATATTTTATTACAACTATCTTCTATAATTTTTATTATAGAATAATTATAAGGCATTTCTTTTTTAGATTTAAATCTTTTTTCTATTGTTTGAAAAGTTCTTCCAATTTTATAAAATTCTTCAAAATCATTCCAACATTTTATAATATATATTTTATATGTATGAAAATTTTTTGATTCTTTAGCAGACTTTTCCCAGTTTTTTTCAGACCACCCTGTTGGATTATTAGAATGTAAAATAGAACTTTTTATATTTTTACATTTGGGACATCCTTTTTTATTTAAATGATCATTTGCTTCTTGTAAAAAATTACCATGAATTTTACAAGTTATTGTTATTTTATTATGTGCTGTTGTATAGTTAATAAAATCATAAGTATACTTAAAATTATGTATTAAATTAGCTTTATTAGAATAATATTCATTTTTATTTAGAGCAGTATTTATAGAAGGTATTACACCATTCATTAAATGTCCTTTTCTTATTTTACATAATCCTAAAGAAGTTTCAACTATAACATATAAATTATTAATTCCTACCTCTTCTAAAATAATAATAGAAGAGGTAGGGAATTTATTTTTATATTTTGTTATAAAAGAATCTAACATTTTATCACCACACATGCGCTACATCAAATACAGACACCATGATAACTTCTTTATCTTCCGATAAAGGAATTTTTACAACTCCTCTAGCAGCAGAACTAGGATCAATCATAACTTCATCTCCAGGAACAATATGTTCTACACCATTTCCTACAGCATATACTTTTAATCTTCCATAAGTTCTAAGCTTTTCTTTTTCTAATTCTATTTTAGATGCTTCATCTAATACTAAATTACTTTTTGGTTCTTCTGGTAATTCCAGATAAATTCTAGTTCCTAATAATTTTTTAAATTCCATATAATTAATCTTTCCAAGTTAAATATTTTACTAAAGCCATTTGTGCAGAAACCAAAAGATTGAAAGCTTGAGTTCTTAAAACATTTCTTACCCAACTTGTATTTGCACTATCATTTGTAAGTTTAATATGAACTTTTTCAAGTAAATCTATTTGTTTAGCAGCTAACATTTTTGCTTCATAAACTTCATCACTTCCAGAAGGATTGAATGTAATTCCTACGGCTTTTTCACCAAATGTTTGTGGTCTTTCTGCATTTTCTATAACATCATAAGTTTTTTCAAAGACATCTGGTTTGCATGGATAAAATTCTCCATTAATACCTTTAATAATATAATCTCCTTTTGAAGCTTTCATATCTCCTTCTAAAGTAGGAATTTTTAACTCTAAAGGTTCTTTAAGTTCTGTATATACAGTATCTAGTTTTTTTTCAACGAAAGCTTCAATTTCTTTTTTATTTGCTCCATTGTATTCTACTGCTTGAACCACTACTGGTTTTTTTACATAATTTTTCATAATGTTTATTTATATAGGTTACAAATTAATTTAATATATTTAGAATCTTTTATAAATCTAATATCATCTTGAAGTCCAAATTCTCCTTTTTTATAATAAAGTGAAATAAAATAATTAACAACTTCATCATGAGTTCTAAATTTCTTATATCTATACAGAAAACCTGTTATATGATATAATAGTTCTTCTCCAAATTGAAGTATATTTTTTATTAATCTCGCTTCATCATTATTATATTTTTTTAAAAGGTCTAAATAATAATATTGTTTATAAAATATTTGATTTTTCTTAAGAGTGATCATATAAATTATTTTAAATATTTTAATCTAGCTAATACTTTTTGTGACATATGTCCATCAAATACTTTCATATATTTACTAATCTTGTTTGTTCATAAAATCTTTCTATATCTTCTCCAGATAAGTAGATTTCGCTTTGAAATACTTCTACTTGCTTTCTAACACCTGTAACTTTATTACTATGTGTGTTAATGTTTGGAACTTCTTTTACTCTTTCATGTAAATCATCTAATAATACTACTAATGTATTATCATCTGTTTGTACAGATCTAATTACTTTGTTGATATTAAAACTGTCTCTAAATGTTTTATCACCTTCTGTTCTGGTGAAAAAGAATTGGTTTCTCATAAATTATATTTTAATTTTAAATATTTACGTCTATTATTAACTTCTTCATATCTATATATATCACTTTCTACTTGTTGGTGTTCTTCCCAGGTAAGCAGAATTATATTTTCTTCATCAAATGCTATATCGGGATATTTACTTTTTGGTAAGAGGTGATGAAAGAATGTTGTACGTGGTTCATTTCCTAAAAACTTTCCAGAAACTTCTGAGAAATGAGGTTTCTTTTTCCATATAGATAGAAAAAAATCTCTCATTTCATCAGTTTTAGTTTCCTTTTTATAACCTTTTAAAATTTTTTTTGTTTTAGGAATTGCTTTTTTTGGTTTATGAATGAAACAATATTCTGATTCACTCTTTTTTCCACAAACTTTACAATTCATCATTCTCCTGTACTGCCAAATCCTCCTGTATTTCTTTCTGATTCTAAAAGTTCTTCTGCTTCTTCAAACTCAATTTGTGGATAAGGTAAAATTATAATTTGACCTATTCTATCTCCTATTTCATAACTATAACCAAATCCGTAACTACCTTGCCATAAAGTAGATTTAAACTTAAACATAACTTCACCACGATAACCACTATCTAAAACCCCAACAGAATTGCTTAATAATAAATCTTTTTTTGCATTACTACTTCTTGGAAATAATAATCCTACATATCCTTTAGGAATTTCAAAAGCTAATCCAGTTCCATATACTATATTTCCATTATTATCATAATATTTTGATGCGGCTACTAAATCCATTCCAGCATCCCCATCCTTGCTATAAGTTGGTAAAACACTGTTTTTTGATAATTTTTTAATTTTAATTTTTAAATTCATATTATTCTTCTAATTTTTCTGGTTCACTAAATGCTTCATCTAATGTTTGTACAGGAAGAGATTTTTTTATTTCTGGTTGTTCTAGGATTTCTTCAACTATTTCATCATTATCTTCTTCTTTAATCTTTTCAACAATTTTTTCTTTTAATTGTTCAAAGAATTCATCATTCCCATCAATAGATTGTTTAAATTCTTCAAGGTCATATTTTACTCCGTCAAATGTATATGTTTTGCCATACTTTTTACCTAATCCAAAATCATGAGCAAGATCCATAACTTCTCCAATTTTATCAATTCCTTTTCCATATACAATTTCAAAAGAAGATTGTCTATATGGAGGAGACATTTTATTTTTTACTGCTTTTAATTTAGTAATATTACCATAAGTTACATCACCATCTTTTGCAAGACTCCTAGAAATTTCTACTCTAACATCAGAATAAAATTTAAGAGCATGACCACCTTGAGTTGTTGTAGGATTACCAAACATTACTCCTATTTTCTCTCTATATTGGGAAATAACAATAACGCATACATTATGTGCAGAAAGTGCAGTTTTAAGTTTTGGATAAGCATTGCTATTTAATAATGCTTTTCTACCAATTGCAGAATCACCTACATCACCATCTAATACTTTTTTAGGAATTAATGATGAATCTGAATCAATAATAACAAGATCAATTTCTCCTGTATTAATCATTTCCATAGCAATGTTAAAACCTTCTTCACCGCTAGACGGTTGAGCAATTAATAATTTAGTTGTATCAACTCCTAAAGATTTAAAATAGCTTTTATCAACAGCATGTTCGCCATCAATATATAATACTGTTCCTCCGTTTTTTTGACAATTTGCAGTTGTATGCCCACATATTGTAGATTTACCAGTACCTTCCCAACCCATTAATTCATAAAGTTTACCTTTTACAAATCCTCCTACACCTAGTGTTATATAATCTAATCCGATAGAACCTGATGAAATTACGTCATAATCACTATTTGTTTTTGAATCTAATGATAATATTGTTCCTTCACCATAACTTTTATTAAGCTTATCTAAAGCTTCTTGAAATTTACTTTTTGTTTCTGTTTGTTTTTGTTTTGCCATTTTATTGTTGATTTGTTTACAAATTTACAAAAATAATTCGTTTTTTCCTATTGTTAAAAAAGAAAAAGTCTTAAATTTTCATTAAGACTTTTTCACATTAACAATAAAACAAAACGAATTATATTACATTTTTACTTTTTATTTATTTATTCCAAACTACCCACATTTACTAGATCCACAATCTAAACATTTATTACACCCTTCTTCAAATATTACATTTTCAGAACCGCAATCATTACACTTCACCGTAGACTTTGCGCCATCAGGAATATATTTCTTTAAAACTCTTACAAGTCCTTTTGTAAAAGAAAATAAATCTCCATTACATTTATTTATCTGTTCTACAATAAACTTAATATCTGCGCCATGTCTTAATGAAACAGAGACTAGTCTAGTAATAGCAGCTTGTTCGTCAGTCATTTCAGAAGTAACACTTTCTGAATAAGTCTCCCCATCTTTTATTAAATCATACCTACCTTTATTAATTTTCTTCAAAATTAATTCTTGTTCATGTGTAAAGTATTCTGTCACAAATACTTCGTAAGGTTTATTATTAAGTAATCCTACAATAACGTTATATTTTTTACCATTTGCATTGGTAGTATGGATTTTACATTTAAGTTCTTTAGGTCTTTTGGGAGCATCTACGTAATTAAATTCATCTCTTCCTTTATTTTCTGTAGTAGAGACTAGAACGCCACTTCTTGAACCATCCCTATAAACCGTAATACCTTTTAATCCTTTATTCCAAGATTCAAAATAAATTTTAGAAACTTCCTCTTCTGATACATTATTTGGTAAATTAATAGTTGAAGAAATACTATGAGTAGTATATTTTTGTATAATACTCTGCATTTCGACTCTTTTAATCCAATCTATATCATTAGCTGTAGAACCATCCCAAGGAGTAGTATGATTATCCAAAAATTCTTTCGTGATTTTAACTAATTCTTCCTGTTCTTCTTTAGTATTAACATCTAGAGATATATTGATATTGAATAATTTCATATAATCAATTAATTTTGGATGAATTACAGCATATTCTTGCCAACTATCCCCAGACTCGTCCACAAAATCCACTCGTACATTTTTATCATTAGGATTGATTTTTTTTCTCCTAATATATGGATGTAATGAAAAGATTGGTTCAATTCCAGATGTAGTTTGAGTTAATAAACTTACAGTACCAGTAGGGGCTACAGTATTCCAAGATACATTTCTTCTTCCATGTTCAATCATTCTTTTAGCTTGATTAGGATAATTATTACTTATAAAATTATAAAAAGAATTCTCTCCACCTAATAAATTAAAATCTCCTGGAAATAAAGATTTCCAATCAAATTCTAAAGAACTATTCCAACCTTCAAATGGACCTCTAAGTATAGCTAAGTCAATAGTACAATCTAATTCAGCTTCCATTTTAATATGCATTATTTGTTCTACAAATAATAAAGCTTCATCTGAATCATATTTATATCCTAAAGCAGCTAATGTATCTCCTAAAGCAGTAAAACCAAGTCCTGTTCTTCTGGAAGCTTGTGCTGTCTGTTTAATTTTATTCCATAGTTCAATTTCTGTCCATTTAACTTCATTTGATTCTGAGTCTGAATTAAGTTTGTTTAAAATTCTATTAATATGCTCAACTTCTAAATCAATAAGATCATCTGATAACCTCATTGCTTCATATGTAATTCTATAGAATTTTTCAGAATCAAATTCTACATCTTTTGTAAATGGATTCTTAACAAAGGAATAAAGATTTAATGCTATTAATCTACAAGCATCATACGGTTGCATAAAAATTTCTCCGCAATTATGAGCTATAACTCCTTGAATAACACCCCAATGAGTATCATCATTTAAACTAAAATCATAAACTGGTTTAACTTCTGTAATTTTTGCAGATAAAATTTTTGGAGCTTTTGTTAAAATAAGTTCTTTTAAAGAATCTTGTTTATAATTATGAACAAATCCAATATTCTCTGCAAATTTTAATACTGCCCTATATTTTGAAATATTTAAATCATAAGATTCTTTGCACAAATAAATTCCATTAGAAAATTCAACTTCTTTAGCTTTATTTGTAGTAAAATAATTATCAATTCCAAATTCTTGTAATACATTAGATAATTCTAAAATTAATTCTTTACAAGTAGATTTAAAAGATATTCTATGTCCTTTTATAATACTTCCATTAGCTGACCATAATCCTTTTAAAAACATTAATTTATTATCAGGACTCCAATTATAAAAAGTTGTAGGTAAAGTCCTATTTGGTAAAATAGAAGAATCAAATCCTAATTCTTTTAAAATCTCATTAAATCCTCCTAGATAAATTTTTCCAGTAGTCTTTACATTAAATAGCTTAGCAATGTCTTCATCTTTTTCACCAATATTAACTTCTATACCTAAATGAGCAGTTGAATCTAGTCTTCCTGTACAACCATCTCCTTGTATAAATCCGTATTTAACAAACTCATTAATTTTGTCATTTATAATAAAGAAAGGCATTAGTCTATCCTCTTTAGTTATAAATTGAGCTTGTTTTTCTGAACCATCTGTTAACATAAATCTATGATCAATTGTGGTTACAATTGTTTCTTTATTACTTAAATTTAATGTGTAAGTAGCTTTCTCTCCTGATTTAAATACTGTTCCAGATACAATTTTTCCATCTTTATTTACAAAATCAATATCTTGACCTTCTAAATCTCCAATTTTCTCATACCCATGAGCTGTTAGTATTTTAGTTTCATAGCTAAAACATGGATTAGTTGTTACCCCTTTGAATTGAGGATAAACTCCATCAGGTGAATAGTTATGATGATTATCTACAAATATAATTCCTGGTTCTGCGTATCCATGAGCTGATTTAATAACTTCTTCCCAATATTCTTTAGCTTTAATTTTTTTTGTATAAACAACATCTCTACTTTTTATATGAGAGCATCTATACAATGTATTATATTCTATAGTTTCATCTGGGTATAATAATTCTTCTGTACTTGAATTACATGGAAATTTAAGAATGTAATCTTCATCATTTTCTACAGCTTTCATGAATTCATTATTAATTTTAATAGAAATGTTGGCTCCTGTTACAGAAGTACCATCTCTTTTAATTTTAATGAAATCCATTACATCAGGATGGTTAATATCTATTGACAACATTAATGCTCCTCTTCTTCCATTTTGAGCCACTTCTCTGGTAGTGTTGCTAAATCTATGCATGAATGATACAGCTCCTGTAGTAGTTTTTGCAGCGTTTGAAACAGAAGTATTTTTAGGTCTAAGAGTAGATATATCTAATCCTACTCCACCTCTTCTTTTCATTAATTGAGCCATTTCTTCATCTTTTTGAAATATTCCACCATAAGAATCTTCTGGTGTACCTATTACAAAACAATTAGATAATGAACCTATTGATTTTGCACCTAATTGAGACATAATAGAACCTTGAGGAATTATGTACTTAAAGTCTTTAAAAAGATTATAAATACTATTTTCTGTCATAAAACCTCTACTTTTACCATAAGTAGATAATAGTCTTAAGTCAGATTCTTTTTTCTGGTATTCATAATCTATTCTAAAAAACTCCTTTGCCATTCTTTTATGCATATCATCAGGAATTTCTTCTTCTTCTTGTGCATATTTTCCTAACCATACTGATGATGCTAAATCATCTCCATTAAAATAACTTAATAATTTGTCTTGCATTTTTATTTAATTTTTTGAGAGCGTGAATTTACAATTTTAATATCAATTTTACAAAATCTCATCTGTTAAAGTTTTATCTTTTTCTAATTGTTCTAATTTATTATTTAGAATTTTTGTAGCTCCTATTATTCCAGATAATTCAGCTTCTTTTCTTGTTTTGTGTCTTGTGGGTTTTTCATCCTCCATATAAGAAAAGAATAAATTGTTATCTGGAATAATTTTTATAAATATTTTATTTTCATCAAATACATCAAACATCATTCTAGGATTAATATTAATTAATTCTACAAATGTTTTTTCTGCTAATGTATCTTCTATATATTGTTCTATTTGTTCTTTTGTTAATTCTGTTCCCTGGAAAGAATTTAACATCTGTTGTTTAAACCAATTTAATATAACTGGTTTTGCAAATTGTGATTCGTTTAATAATTCTACTGTATACATGCTATTTAATTTTTTTAATTCCATTGTCATCTAATGTTTCTAATAATTTACTACATTGTAATAATGTATCAATATGTTCTGAGTTGTTACTTTCTTCATCATTAAATTGGTCATCTTCAGATAATCTTTCTATTACCCATTGTAATTTACAAAATAACACCTCAGGAACTTCCCAATATTTTCCTGTTTCTTCATCCTTCCAATTATCCCAAGATATTTCCTGAGATATTTCTTCTATTGCTTTTTTATAAAGATTCATTATATTACTTCTTTTGTTAATTCTTTATATTTATTTTTCCACCAAGCATATTCATATTCATATTCGTTAGCTTCATTTGGAAATTTTTTATTAAAATCGTTCATTAATAATTGATTTTTATGAGTTTCCATTCTCACATATTTAATTGCATCTTCTATTCCGAATTTTGCAATAATTTCATCTAAGATAAATTGATTAAACATATTATTTTATTATTTAAGGTTTCTGATTCTTCTTTAAATTTATACAAAAGTTCATATTCTTCTTTAAACTGTACATCTAATATTTCTTCCCAATATTTTAATAAATCTTCTGTTTTATTGAATATTCTATATTGTAAAGAAACTTCTTCTTTGTTATAACCTTTTATAGATATAATAAGTTTTTCAGGAAATAATTTTTGAAATTCTTTAGATGTTTTTGAATATTTTCCTTGTTTAATTAATTCAAAATCATTTTTAAAATTGTTATCTAATTGATATACTAAAACTATGTGTTTATTATCATAATTATAATCATCAATTAATTCTTGTGTTCTTTCATATTCTGAATCTACAAACTCTCTAAATATATCAATATTTTCAGGTTTAAATAAAAGATATACAGCATTTTCATACTGTACATCTCTATTTAAATCCTTTATATAACCATTTATAAAATTATTTTTTTCTAATTGTTCTTTAGGAATCTTCAATGTAGGAACCATAAATATGGAAGTAATTGTCTTCTCTAATTTCATACAGATTTAATATTTACTATTCCTTTTTTTAAATAATTACTTTTTGATATATTCCAGATATTCATGTCCATAGCCCATTTTAATTCATCAATTAAATATTTTACACCTGGATAAGTTTTTCCTTTATGAACAAACCCTTCATAAGCATCTTTCATATCTTCATCAGAAAGTGTATATACCAATGGATTATAATAATTTGTGCTATCACAAACAATAAATTGTAAAGGCTTCACTGTATATCCATATAATTCACTATTTTCATCTAACGTTAAATGTTTTGTAGCATAATAATATAGATAAGCTTGGATATATGCTCTTCTATATAAATAGTATTCTTCATAGAAATTTTCTACAGACCATGTACATTTTAAATCATAAGGTTGAATTATTTTTTCTTGATGGTCTACAATTACTTTATCCATCATTGACTTAAATAAATGACCATCAACTTCATATGCTTCCACTTGAAGCTGATCATATACACTATATCTGGAACTATTTACAAGATTAACAATATCTTTTGTGGCAAAATTATTTCTTAATTCTGATACAATATTTTCAGCATGTGTTACATCTTGAGAAGTTACAACAGTGAGATTATTTGCTCTCACCTTTCTAATTTCATTATAATAAATTTCTGCATCAGAACCTATGAACTTTTTTATTATATTTTCATAACTTCCATTTCCTTTTCCACTATATCCACAATCTGCAAAAGCAGCTTTAGAAATTTCTTCAAATGTTTTTGTAACATTCCCAAATTCATCTGTAGCATCTATAGTTTCTCTATATAAATTTTCTACAAAAGTTACCATATTTCCTGTAGGAGAAGTAGCACAAGCAGACATGTAAAATCTTTTATCAAATTCATCTTCTTCCATTAATATAGTTTCTACAAGTCTTCCCATAATAGCAGCTTGAGAATCTTTATCTTCTACATTCTTTCCTAAATAATATTTATTATAATATTTCTTCCTGTCCATTGAAAATTCTTTCAATGAACTAGAACTGTCTAATAATATTGCTCTATAAACAGCTTCTGTTTTTGCTTGTCCTTTAATCATTTTTATTATATTTAATTAACACATTTTCTGAAATTGCTAAATTAACTAAATTTTTAATAATTTTAAATACTCCTTCTACATAAAGATTTTTATCAACCAACTCTTGTTTACAATCTTGTTCTATTATTTTTTTATTATTAAAAATAAAAAATCAAGATTGTCCCAAAAACAAAATTCTTTATTTGATACATTAACACTTGTTATCTCAATATATCCAATATTATCATTAGAGTTTGAAAAATCATCTAAATCTACTGATAACTTTATGTTTATATTTTCAATATCTACATCATAAACTTTACTTCTATATATTTTCATAATCTTTAATATTATAATTTAATTAAAAGTTGAAAAATCGTTTGTGAATAATAATTGATCTTCTTTACCACAAATTTCTTCTCTTATAGAAACATAAAATGGTTCTGTTGAAGTATCATTATCTTCATAGATTTTTATATCTTTTTTGTCCCACTCACTTTCAGGAATTTCTTCAATTTTATAATCATTGAAAACTCCTATTTCTTCAGATAAAAATGTAATAGCATCTTCTATGTTTTCAGCATAAATTGCATAAAAATAATTTTCAATTGTAATTTTAAATACTTTCATAATTTCTAATATTTATTAATTTACCATCCCAAGGAATATTATTTAAATATAATTGTCCTTTCTTAGTTCCTAACCTAACTTCAGTTAAACCATTTAATCTGTTTCTAGTAGTTACACTATTCCAGCCTGCTGTAGTGATAAATAACTCATTAACTTCATCTAACGTTGCGATTACATTATTAAATAATTTTAGATAAGTTTTTCCTTCTTTATTTTCTACAATCATATTAGATTTTTTAAAAGGCTTCCTATTATAGAAAGCCTTTATTGATTCTTTTGTTATTTTTCTCATTATTCTATTTTAAGATTTAATTTATCTACAATCATATAATGACAATCTGAATGGAGAATTAAATTTCCATCTCCATCTGTCATATCTTCTGCACAATCCCAAATATTTTCATCATAATCTTTTATTAACACTTCTCCTGTAGAATAATATAAAATAATTATTTTTTTAATATTTTCGTTCATAATTTTATAATTCAATTTTGTTATCAATAAAATACCTGTAAGGAATGAATCCTTTAAAATTGTTACACCATCCTTTTTCCCCACTGTCATCTTCAATAAACCAATATTGATTCTCTGTATTGTCCATCAATGTAACTTCATGTTTACCTTTTCTAAAAGATTCATATTCTTCATCACTCATAGCTCTTGCACAATGTTCCATAGGTGAAGAGTGAGGTGGATCATAAGCAATTAATTTATCATGCAATTCAATCCATTTTTCATAAGATTTTACTGCTTCTCCACCAACAATAGTATAAGAAGTATGTGCTGACATTGCTGTAGAAATTTTTATAAATTCATCAACAGGTATTTCTGTCTCAGGAACATACCCCTTATTTTTAATATATAAATTTATTATTTCAATTGCAAAAGGAATATGCCATTCTCCAGGTTTTAACTGTATAGGTGTACTTTCATTCATAGCATCATAAATCTCTTCAGCAAGAGCCATCATGTGAATTTCTGCTTGACCTTTGTTTATTTGTAACCATTTTAAATCTAATTCTTTCTTTGGAAGACCTGTTAATTTTCTTTCGTTAAAAGAATCTATAAATTCTTTCCTGCTTTTATATGATATATTTTCTTGTGTTATATCTATATATTGAGGACATCTCAAATGAAAAAAATTATTCCATCCTTCTTTACTACCTGTAATTAACATAGTAGTCCACATGAAAGGTTCAAGAAGTCTATTTGCTAATTGTTTAGTTATTAAAGAATCTTCATATAAATGTTTAGCTTGTTCCACAGCAAAATCTCTCGCTCTTAACCAATTTCTTTCTGCTCTGGCTTTATAATTTATATCTCCAACATTACCTTCTCCTGTATGGTATTCGTTTCCTTGCATTCCTGAATGATGTTTTTGCCAAGCAATAGGAATAAAAGGATTGTTTTGTACAGCTTCTACCATTTTTTTAAATGGAATTGCTCTTGATGATGAAGTATTTTTAGAAAGCATTCTATGAGTATTAATTTCTGCAAGGATAATTCTTGGGAAAGTAATAAGTAAAGAAGTAAGTCTATTACCTCTTGAATCTAAGGAATCTGCTACTACTTCTGCAGATATTTTGGTTTTATTCATTATTTTTAAATTTCTAATATGTTACCATTACTTGTTAATGTTTTTATTTTATTAATTTTATCAATTTTTCTCTGTAACCCTACATTTAAAGAATTACCTAAAAAATTAATAAAAATATTACAATCTTTTTTTGACGACATTCTTAATACAGAATAGGAATTAACAGAATTTACTTTTTTTATTTTATAATTTATATTTAAGCTATTAAATAAATTATCAATTCCAAAATAATTCTGATTAACTGATGAAGATAAACTTATTTGTCTTATCGACCTTTTTTCATTTATATAATAACAACCATCTCCATCAAATAATCCTTTAATGAAAAAATTAATAGTTTTTTCATTAAAGTTAGATAGTATTTTATTAAATCCTTTTTCTTTCCTATTTAAAAAGTCATTTTCTATTAAAAATGAAATAAAATTTTTATCAGAATAACCAAAAGTAGCTTGTGGTTGTCTATTATTTCTTTGTCTTTTAGTTGAAAAAAGATGTATTCCTATATTATTGAATAAATAATATATTTCATTAAAATCTTTTTCAGTTATTTCAGTATTTACTCTTTCATGCTTCCCATCTCTACAATTTAAATATCCATCAGCCCATATAAAACCTAATACGTACGCTGTATTTGTACAATTTTTATTAAAAGTAAATCAGATTTTCTTATAGTTATTTTTTTAATTATGTAAAGGTACGAATAAAAATGAGAAACCCTAATTTAAATCAATATATTTTAACATTTTGATTGTCATCAATTTCAAAAATATTTCCATTTGAATATAATTTTCCAAATTCTCCGTCTTTAACTACAGTTCCATTTGAAAAATAAATATTATTTTGATACAAAACTCCATTATTTTGAATATCTTTGTTTGAATGAATATGACCGAAGCATACTAATTTTGGTTTTAATTCTTTCACCATATTTAATAAACTTTTATCGCCACATTGGTCTATTTCTCTATTTCTATTATATGATTTGTCAAGAATACCTTTAGGTGGACCATGTGTAACAAGAATATCTGCATAAATTGGTTTTACTTCTCTCCAATATCTATTAAGCTTTTCTGGAGTTTTCATAAAAGCCCAATTACCATATTTAGGAACATAAGGATTTCCATAAATATATAATCCTTCTATTTCTACAATATCATCTTCCAGATATATAATTCCTGCTTCTTCAAAATCTTTTTTTGTGACAAGTCTTTTTTCTATTGATGTATCATGATTTCCTGCTACATAAATCTTATATTTAACAGGAATATTCTTATACCATTCTATAAATTGTCTTACTTCATTT